>OHMK01000042.1_pt1 | contig 75603 bp, 68 predicted proteins | sample 1569291 | NCBI WGS metagenome assembly OHMK01 (sample SAMEA3879517, study PRJEB24766) | human gut metagenome | biome: human-associated habitat; feature: feces | place: USA | collected 1985/1987 | reverse complement strand
CAGCGGTATCTGCCCGGAATGAAGAGCGTGGAACTGCGCGGAGGATTTGCGAACGGCTCGAAATTCCCCTTGAATCATTATGCCGGATTTGCCGTTTCAGGATATACCAAAAGAGCCGACCGTTGGGTCATCGGTGCCGAGTATCTGATGAAGAATTACGGATACCGGAACGTGAATGTGCCCTGCGCACAGTTCACGGCAGAAGGCGGCTATTACCTGAAATTCCTCTCCGATCCGACCAAGACCCTATTCCTGTCCATCGGCGGTTCGGCGTTGGCCGGCTATGAGACGGTGAATTGGGGCGAAAGGATGATGCCCGACGGCTCCACGCTCCTTGACGGGGACGCCTTCATCTATGGCGGCGCCCTGACACTGGAGCTTGAGACTTACATCACGGACCGCATCGTACTGCTTGCCCATGTGCGGGAGCGTGCCCTCTGGGGAAGCTCGCTCGGTGTGTTCACGACACAGTTCGGGCTGGGACTGAAATTCATCATCAATTAGCCGCCTATGGATATAGAAATGATAAGAGGCATTCCCATCGAGGAATTCCTGTCCCGCCTGGGGCATGAGCCGGTCAGACGGCACGGGGACGAATGCTGGTATCTCTCCCCGTGCCGGGAGGAAAGGACGCCGTCGTTCCATGTGAACACCCGAAAGGGGGTCTGGCATGACTTCGGCACGGGGCATGGCGGCGACATCTTCACCCTCGCCGGGGAACTTTCCGGAAACGGCAGCTTCTTGGCGCAGGCGAGGTTCATCGCCGGGGTGTATGGGGGCACGGTACCGGAACATGCCGGAAAGGTGCGTGTGAAGGACGGGACACGGACGGCGAAGCGGAAGGAAGCCTCCCGGTTCGAGGAGGTGGTCCGCAGTCCCTTGTCCTCCGAAGCCCTGCTCGGCTACCTGAAAGGGCGCGGCATCCCTGCCGGCATCGCACGGGCGAACTGCGAGGAGGTCCGGTTCCGGCTGTACAGCAAGCGGTATTTCGCCGTCGGGTTCAGGAACGTGAGCGGGGGTTACGAGCTGCGGAGCAGGTTCATAAAATGGTGCCTGCCGCCCAAGGACATTTCCGTCATCCGTAACGGCTCCCTTACCTGCAACCTGTTCGAGGGATTCATCGACTATCTTTCGTGGATGGTGCTCGGCATCAGCTGCGGCGAGGACTATCTGGTACTCAATTCGGTGGCCCTGGTTGAACGCGCGTTCCCTTATCTGGACCGTTACGGGAAGATACGGTGTTACCTTGACAATGACGACGCCGGGAAAAAGACGCTGGCTATACTGCGGAAACGCTACGGGGACAGGATTGACGACTGTTCCGACCTGTATGCCGGCTGCAAGGATCTGAACGAATATTTGGAAAGCAATTTCCCGTCCGGACAGAAATATCTTTTACAAACCGTTAAAACAAGAAATGAATATGAAAACGATTATGAACAGGAAAGGGCTGTCTGCCCTTGTGTGCGCCCTGACGGGCATGACCTTTAGTATGCTGGCCTCGTGCAGCGATGACCTTGATGTGCAGCAGTCCTATCCATTCACGGTGGAGACGATGCCCGTACCCACACGCATCGTGAAAGGCGAGACCGTGGAAATCAGATGCGAGTTGAAACGGGAAGGGAGGTTCTCCGACGCCCGCTATACCGTCCGTTATTTCCAGCCGGACGGTGAGGGCACGCTGCGCATGGACGACGGCATGGTGCTGCTGCCCAACGACCGTTATCCGCTGGACAGGGAGGTATTCCGCCTGTACTATACTTCGGAATGCGAGGACCAGCAGAGCATAGACATCTATTTCGAGGACAACAGCGAGCCCGCCCAGCTCTGCCTGCTGACCTTCGACTTCAACAACGAGAGTGCCGATGGAGAGGATGAAGGAGATGACGACGGCAGCGGAGACAACGGCACCCAGATTATAGTGCAGCCTGGCGATACGGCCGTTGCCCTTCATCCAGCTGTCAGTATGGCAATAAAGCCCTTGTTGCCATGAGGATTGGAATACTGGCTGCCGTCTGTCTTTTGAGCATACCGCTGCGGGCGGAAAATCCGGTAAAGGAGGGACAGGACAAGTTCAACCTTGCCGTCGAGTGCATCAAGCGGTTCGAAGGCTGGCATGGAGAAAGAAAGCACTGGCCTTATGTAGGTTGGGGGCACAAGGTACTGCCCGGAGAAAAATTCACCAACAACATCTCCAAAGCTCAGGGGGATTCCATTCTGAGGGCGGATTTGCGCAAACTGTGCCGTATGTTCAGCTATTTGGGGCGTGATTCCTTGCTGGTCAGCGTACTGGCCTACAACGTGGGAGCTTTCCGTCTAAAGGGGTACGGGAAGATGCCCAAGAGCCGGCTGTTGAAAAAGTTGGAGGCCGGCGACCGGGACATCTATGACGAGTATGTTTCTTTCCGATGTTACCGGGGCAAGGTGGTTCCGAGCATCGAGCGCAGAAGAAAGGAAGAGTTCAGGCTGCTGTTCGATGAATAAAAAAGAGGGAGAATCTTTCAGTCCTTTGACTGTCAGGTTCTCCCTTTATAGTATGATTTTTTCATTTCGTCGTGTCTCAGTTCACCGGAACAGCCTCCTGTATTTCCGCCTCTGCGGGCAGGCGGGAAAGCAGGAGCTCCGCCATTGCTCCGTTTTGCGGAATCAGTGCCGGAAAGTCCGTCTTGCCTGGCTTGTATATCTCGGTGGCCACGTTATACAGGTCCCAGGCGGTAATCTGCCCCTTTTCCGCGACCAGTTTCAGCACCTCTTCCGTGAACTGGGATATCTGTCCCTGGTTCAGCGGATAGGTCTCCACGGAAGATGACAGGTTCCTGTCCGAACTGTCGTGGGCCACGCGCATGGCCGTCAGCAGACCGATATACATATATATTTCTTCCAGGGAGACGATCCGGCGCTTCATCCGCTGTATCCGCCCGATGTCTTCGTTCATGTTCACCTCGAAGTTGGCCAGCCAGCCGTCCACCGTCTCGAACACCTCTTCCGTGGTCACTTTCTTCTTGCCGTAGTTGCAGACGCTCCGTTCGGGCGAAAGGATGCACTGGTTGTGGCAGATTCTCACGCACGGGCCTATGGCCGCCTGTATGCCGTCCTGATGGTAGGCGACGACCAGCGTGGTCGTCAGTTCGTCCGTCTCCCAGTCCTTGATGCGGATGGTGGCGAAGATGCGCCGGAGGATATGGGCTTCCACGGCCTTTTCCCCGTGCGTCTGCTCCACCTGCGGGAGAATGCTCACGCCGGGCTGTGTCTTGTTCCGGTTCTGTGCCGCGAAGATTTCCTCCACCTCGTAGTCGAGGTTGTACTTCTCGCAGATGTCCATCATGCGCTGGATGACCTGGTAATGGTAGATGCCCTGCACGGGCTTGTTGTAGATGTCGTTTTCCTTGTAGGTACGCTGGAGTGTCTCGAAGTTCATCGTTTCGATTCCGTTTTTCTGGAAGTCGAACTGCCGCTGTCTTTCCAATACTGCTAATGTGTCCATAATCTTGATTTTTTATGAAGTTAATACTATGGTTGTTTGCTGTTTCTTTAGGTGTGTATCTGCCATCCGTGGAACGGTGTCAGCGTGACGGCAAAGGACCTGTCGGGGATCCCGTGGTAGAGCAGGCCTCCCACGATGCCGACACGCCCGTCGGGATAACGCTGCGTGAAGCCGAACGAGTACGGGGCGTGGTCGTAGTAGAGTGTGATCTCGCAGGGATGACTGGGATTCTCCTCCCATTGTTTCAGCCTGTCCAGGCACTTCTGCAACGAGGTGTCGCCGATGGATTCGGCATAACGCTTTACATTCTCGAAATGTTCTTGATTCGGAATTTTCATAACTCTTGTATTTTATCTGTTAGACACGTCCGGCTCCGGGAGCCGGTATTTTTATTTCTCACCTGCCCGGCTGTCCCGTGCCCGTACCGTAACAAGGTTTGGCGAAAGAAAATACCGCAGCGCAGCGAGGATGATTTTCTTTCAGCCAACCCCGGCGGGGCCCGACCTTGTACGGTACGCGAGGCGCGGGGCTACCTTTGCTGGTGGGAAATAAAATAAGCGGGATTTTGCACCGATTTTGGCTTTAACGTTTGTTTGCATAAAAAGTTTATCATCTACAGGTGAATCCTTTATCTTTGTAATTTGCTCGACCCGTTTCCGTGAGTCGGGCAACTCAAAGTCGTGAGTCGGGCAACTCAAAGTTCTGAGTTGGGCAACTCGGCAAAGTGAGTTGGGCAACTCGGCAAAACGAGTCGGGCAACTTGGAAAGGCGAGTTGCCCGACTGGGAAAAGTGACTTGGCGGGAATGACGGCGGATTCCGCTGGTAGTATGACATTATTGACAACGTAAAACAATGATAAAGATAGAATCATTCATATTGTGCCTGCTTTTCCCTATCATGGTTTATGGTAAGGGAAGCATGAGGGATACCGTAAGGATTCAGGTTCATAAACAGACGTATGAACTTACCATGTCCGTGGACTCCGCTAAGGGCGGATGTGCCCAAAGCCCGGTTATCGTGTCCGTGAAACTTACCAAGGGAGGGAAGCCGGCAGGAGAAAGCGTCTTTCCGTTACCAGGCGACTGTCCTGATGAAGAAGATATAAGCATTGAAGGCTCGGACAAGGGATTTACAATCAAATGTTCGTACTGCGAAGGTTTCTACCTTTATATCGGCTATGCCCGATTTGGATATTCAGAAAGGCTGGATGATTTTGTTTTGGCGGGATACAAAGAAGAAATTATAGACAGGCCGTTTCCTGAATCGGAAAGTAAAACCGTGGAATACAAGTTCCGCACTGAAAAACCACTTACTTTATGCGCTTTTTCAATCCAGACTGTCAAAAAATTGATTCACCGGAACATTGCTCAGGAATACGAAATTGTTCAAACCAGTACCGGTTTGTATCCGGTGTTCGGTTACTCTTCCAAGAGAGGCAAATTGATGTGGATAGAATGTCCGGTCGAGTTTATGATACATAACATAGGTAAAAACAGGCTGTCAGTGCTTTCTGGATTCTATTACGGCTGTGTCAATGAAGCCATATATAAGCTTAAAAACAATCCTTACAAGAGGTGGAATTACGAACTCATTTATAGGAGTGAAGGCGACTCTATAGGAGATTATCTGAATTCTGCTGCGGAATCCATTTTTCCAAACGAATCCAAACGCGTCATTATCATGCCACGGATTTTTGTTTATAAGAATCCGGATTTTCAGAAGCTGTTTGAGGATACGGTTGCGGCCATGGCACGTTCCCATAAGGAATCCCGTTGGCCTGTTGCCCCTTCTTCGCTATCCATCGGCCAGCGGAAGTTCCTCAAAGAACTTATTTCCGGTGACTCCCTGAGAGTCCGGTTTTATTCAGATGCATTGCATCGTCATCATGCGGTAAACATTCCTCTTGATGCTGACAAGAGGCTTTCCTCTTTTTTCTGATAAATGAAAAAGGGAATATTAATTCAAAGACTTTAATTGCTATATGGGAAAGTAAAATGAGAAAAGCCAATGCTATAAAGTTCACGATATACTTCTTGCTTTTCGCTGTTATTCTATACTTTGAATATTATGCGATAGGAATGCAAGAAGGAGAATGGATTGCCCATGACGACCGCAGACCTTTGGCAAGCATGATGGTACTGATTGGCATTTGCCCCATTTATGTATTGTATGACATGGCTATACGCAATACGTTGTGTCGGTTGTCCGCCTTGCTGTTGCAAGCCGTTTTTAACCTTTGGAGCCTATTATGGTTTAGTTCATTGCCGACACTTGGCACATACGAAGCGGAATATGAACGCACAGGGATGCTGCCGGAGAATATGATACCGTCTGATGAAAACAATTTCTACTTTTGTTGGATTGTTGGCGCAATCATCATGCTTTATCTTGCGGTGGCAATGACAATCTCGTATGTTATGAAACTATATGCCGGAAGCAAACGACTTAATCACCCAAATAGCGATTAGTTGCGGAAATGAATAAAAACAGAATACGAACCTATAAAAATTGGAATAGATATGAAAAGTATGAAAGTTATAATGATGGAAATGTTGGCCCTTGTTTTCGGGCTGTCAGGGTGCAGGAACACGGGCAAGCAGGCGCAGCAGGACTGGAGCGCCATGCTTCCTCCTGCCAGAACCGCCGCGCGTATCACGATGGACAAGCTCCCCGAAGTGCTGAGGAACGTGCAGGCAGGGCGCACGGAGTTTGACTTCACGGGCATCTGTAGCAACGGCACGGACTGCATCTATTTCATGCAGGAAAACGGGAAATTCTACATCGATTTTGAAGCCATGGGCAAGGAGCAGCTTCCCTATCTGGACTCGTTGAAACGGTTCGCCGAGGAACACGGCTATCCCGTTGTCGAAACGACCTATAACAATATCCCCATCGACTACGACCATCCGGAATACGCCCCCGTCCTCAGCCTGAAGGTCAATGCGGACATTGACAGCATCGTGAAAGTCGGGCGGCAGATTGAGCAGGACATCTTCCGCAACGACAGCCGGACGGTTTACGAAATCGTGCCGTAATCTGGATAACCTATTCAAACAGACAGATGGACTGGCAGCAGACAACCATGTAACAGACATCTATGAGAATACCTTTCTGTCTTATATTGCTATTGTTACCTTCCCTGATAATAAAGGGGCAAACAGGACAAGATTCTATCATCTTTCATGGGAATATAGTGAACGACATGAAGGAGGAAGAGGATATTGTAGCACAGTACAGGTACAATCTATTTTGTAAAAGTAATCCACGAAACAGGATTCCATTAGATACGACTGTTTTTGCAATCAAGTGTTTGAGAGGAGATACCATTGTTTTGGAGGTGTTATCAGCTTCTCCTTTCCGTTTTCAAGTAGAATGTATCGCAAACAGCGATACCCCGACTGATATTCATGTTTGGAATTTTCCCAAATCGTATAATGGTTGGCATCGCTTTGGTGATAACAGGACAGAACATCTGCCCGTTAAAAAAGAGGATTACCTTTCAACATTAGTCGGAGTCTATCAGCAGACATTACATATCGCAGGCGAAGAGCTTGTATGGACGATGATGAAACTTGTCGCTGATGGCACTTTTGAATATATCGGTAATATCTTTAACTTGGACGGAGAAGGTGGAAATTATCTTATTGGAAGATGGTATGTAAACAAAGACACCCTTATGTGCAATGTAGAACCTGAATTATTTCCTCCGAGAATACAAAGGCGTTATGACGGACAGATTCTTTGTTTTCGTTATCCTGCATGGGAAGAAAACAGGAAAGAAGCTTTGAACCATGGCATCGTTTACAAGTTCTTAATACGCAAGACAGGTTTGATTGAGATTGATGACAAACAAAGAATATTCAAAAAAATAAAGCATCGGTAGCTACCGGATATGATTAAATACAATGGTAACAAAGAACAGATTTTTCAATATTGTATTATGTGTTCATATCCTATGCGGAATTTTAGGTGTGATGATAATATGCCTTGTTCCGGAAAAAGACCATGTACGGTGGGGGTTCGGATACCTTGTCGGCTATCTGTTCTTTCTCTCGCTCGTTCTCTTGTCTTTCCTCCCAAAAGGTCTGCCCCGATGGATGAAAATCAGCCTGCGGATTTATAGGGCGGTCTATTGGGTGGGAGTATTGGTCTTGATATTCATACCCAAAGGTCTATTCCTTCTTTTCGCTTTACTATATGAATACGGGAGTAACAGCACCAAGATTGCGGAAAACGGACAATATATCATACGCCTTTACGTCACCGCCTCCCTTTTTGACGATTATAATGAGAAAAGGATATATAGGAAACAAGGGATGATAGAAAAATATATCGGTAGTTTTGATGCAGATGATGTGATTAACCTATACGACATTAAGTCTTTTCGCATAGATGAGAACAATACATTTATCGGGAATTGCCATTTATCAATTAATGGCAGTCCTAAAGACAGCGTCATGACCTTTCCAATTATAAGACCAAGAAACTGAGCTTATAACAAGGCGGCGATTTGTTGTTGTTATGATTCGCTCCCATAAAAGAGTTCCGTTGGCAGATTGCTTTTACTTTCCGGCAAGGAATACAAGATAATCTCTGATTGCTTTGTGGCATCCCGTAAAGTCCGGAGTGCGGCATCCCCTGTATTTCCGGTAACTGATGGTTCCGTCCCGGTTAATGCCTGTCACATGCTTGTTGAATGTGCCTTTTGTCCGGATATGGATGTCAAAGCCGTCACGTTTGGTAATTTCAAGGAACTGTTCCGCCGTGATTTTCTCACCGGCCAGAAAATTCCGTTTGGCATCATCAAGTTGCCGTTGCCATTGCTCTGCCTCCAGTTTCCTTTTTTCCTCTTCTTTCATTTTCCATTCCATGCGTTTCTGTTCCTGCCTTTTTAAGTATGCTTCACGCGCCTTCACCAAAGGAGCCGGGTCAAGGCCGAGCGCGTTGAATACCCGGATGGGCAGGACTGATATGTATTTTTCTTCTTCCGCATCTTTCAGGGTATTGGCAATCCAGTTCCTGCAATAGGCCGCCGCTTCTTCACGGTGTCCATCCTCGTCAAGGATTCTCCGCGAATATTGCCCACAGGAGAAATAGACGTTGTTTATCTTGCATACCACATGGAAATAGTCCTCGCTTTCATTGCCGTATTCGTTTTTCTTGGACAGGGAAACATATACGTTCTCGGCATACGGTTCAAGCTCCATGTATGGGGCGACGACGGTGTTGCCGTCAAACTTGTATCTCAAAACTTTTGTTTTCATTACATATTATATTATGTCGTTGTACATATTCTATGGATTCATTCGCAGTCACAATCGCATACTTCATCTATGATTTCCTTTTCGCTCTTTTCGCCTTTTAAGAATGCGAAGAAATCAGGAAAGAAAAGCTGGGCATAGTCTGTATCCAATTGCGTACCTTTCCTGTCTTTAGTCGCACACATACTAAAGCGTCCTATAATGCCCTTTTTGGGCGGCATGATGTGGAAGGACAGGTCTTCTGTGCCGTTGATGTTAAGACTCCTATGATAGGTGTAGAATGTTTTGGGGATTCCTTTGTCCTCACTTATTTTCACCCGTTTGTATCCGTACTTTTTCAACAGCCAGATCAGTTCTGAGGTCGGCATCCCTGTATGTGAAATGATGAGAGCCCAGTTTATCTCCACCAGAGTTTTCTCATAGTGATCGTAGAGTTTGTCGAATTGTTCCTGGTATTCTTCAAGGAACTCACCGTCTTCGTTAGCATGTCTGCAAGTGCCATTCTGTTGTTTCCGGCGAGGGCAAGGCCGCTCAGTCCGCAGGCGACTTCATTGAGCAGCGAGTGTTCCTTGTTCTTGTCTTTCTCTGTTCCGATGGTTCTGAGCCGGGCATACTTGTATAAAGCCGCCCGGACTGAAGTGTCCGGTTCCTGCAATATATCCGTGACACCATGTCCGGAGAGTTTCAGCCTGATGCTTTCTGGCAGGCTGCGCCACCATTTGCTTACATTGTTTGTATTCATAATATCTTAAATTAAATTGGTTTGTATATTGTTTTAGTTACCATAATGTTCTTTTTAAGAGTTTCCGTTTGTATGTTCAAGTTGCAGCAAGGCCGCCTCGTACATCTGATTGAGCCAGTCGATGTTGCAGGCACCGAGCTCGTAAGGAGTGTGGCAGGCCACTTCGCATCCGCTTTCCTTTTCCCATGCGAATACCGTCAGGCTGTTGTCCGTAACTTCCAAGCCCGTCACCCGGCATTCATAGGGATCTCCGTTCTTGTCGAACCAGATGACCCATACGGGGTCTTCATCGTCGTTGGTAAATGAGAACTCTTTCAGGCCATGTGCGTAAAGCAGTTGCCTGGTGGCCTCGATGATGTCCTTCCGCAGTTCTTCAATCCTGTCGCTGAAATACATGGCCGTGTATTTGACCTTGCCCTTGTTGTCCCTTTCCTTGAGAGACAGTATCTGCATGTCGGGGTGACTGCCGAATTTCCAGTCTGTCACCTCGTCATCGTCGCGGGTAGTGTGGATATTGCCGCCCAGTACCAGGCCGCAGTCTTCCGTTACCATTCTTTCCGCCTCGTCGCGGTCTTCCGCCACGACCTTGTAGGTGCCCTCGAAGGTGTACCTTACTCTTACATCGTACTTTGCCATAATTCTTACTTTTTTATGTCGTTTATAAATGCAGAGAGCGGCTTTTCGGCCGCCCTCCGGTTATTTGTCCTCTTCATAGACTACTCGTTGGTATTTTCCAGCTCCCGCCAACTCGCTTTCCCAAGTCGGGCAACTCACTTTTCCAAGTTGCCCAACTCGTTTTGCCGAGTTGCCCGACTCACTTTGCTGAGTTGCTCAACTCGCCGAGCTGAGTTGCCCAACTCAGAACTTTGAGTTGCCCGACTCACGACTTTGGGTTGCTGGGGACTGTCGTTGCCATATTCCGTTGTTTTTGTCAGTTGAACATATTGGTGTCTCTCCTGTTGTCCCTTGCGGCCAGGACACCGAAGTGTATTTCCAGTATCCCGGGGTTGAAACATAGCATGGAGTTGTAGTCCATGCGTTGCCATAGCGTGAAACAGTCCCCGGCGAATGACCATCTGAAATAGCCGGACAACGAGCCGAACCGTGGGTTGACATTCCTGTTTATCAGAAGCCGGTTCACGTCCACGATGTGCCTGGCCGCCAGGATGATGTTCAGTATTTCCACGAACGCCAGCTGCGAATACGGGTCCACCGGCATTACGGGGTTCTTGAAGTTGATTCTCATATCCATTTGTTTTTAATTGTAATTGTCATCGAATATCTCATACCGGGAACGGGGGATGTCCAGGTAATAGGATGATACCCCCGTGTAAACAAGCTCGTCCTCCACCATGTCCGCCGGGTCGTCCTCAGGCAGGGCGGCGGCGTTCCCGTACAGGTCCAGATAGTGCGAGACCATCATGTACGGGTCATCGGAAGTGATGTCATATCCGTAATGCCCGGTCCATGCCATGAAATGCTCCGTATCTTCACTGTCGAGCGCCCCAAGCGCGTCCCTGATGTCGAAGAAGTTCGGGCAGAGCCATTCCCGGTTGATCAGCAAGCCGGGTATGTCTTCCCATCCGAGATACCTGTATTCCGGATGGCGTTCCTTGGGAAACAGGTCGGAGCAGGCGCAGAGGAACTCGCCCATGTCGCTGAAATCCGACATCTGGAGCCAGTTGTCCTTTTCCTTCCTCATGTCTATGAGGTGTTGTGTCGTCACGGACACTTCTGAACGGTTCAAGTCCATAGTATGCTGTTTTTTCGTTATCAATGAATGGTTCATAACCGTGGATTTCATTCCACTGGCATCAGATGTCCGTGTCCCGGCTGTGCAGGGTTTTTCAGGAAAATACCGGAGCCTCCGGCGAGGATGATTTTCCTGAAAACCGCCTGCGGCCCGACCTTGCACGGCCGGAAAGGACACGGGCTACCTTTGCCGGTGGAATGGAATCTGCGGTTTTCTGCCATCTTTCCCATTTTGCTCATTCTTTTATGCGCTGGCTGCCCCAGCTGATGCGTATCTTTCCCTCGCTGTCCTGCGTGCGGACGAGCAGGCTGTCGATGACGGACATCGTGATGTCGAACTCCTCGAATATTTCCGACTGTTCCTTGACTTCCCCCGTCTTGATGAACTCGTTCAGGCGTTCCTTGGTCAGCACCAGTGCCATCAGGTTCTGCTCGACAGAGTCCTTATAGGTGACATAATGCACGTCCTTCTGCTCTTTGGAGTCAAGACGGATAAATCGGAAATAGAACTGTTCCATCTTCGGGATGTTCCATTGCAGGGATTCCAGTATCACGTCGTTGCAGGTGGGGATGTTCACCGAACTGCTCAGGCTCTGCTGGGTGCATACGAGGATGCCGTTGATGGTCGAGTCGAATTCCGTCACGATGCCCTGGCGTTTCCTGAACGCCACGTCCCCCTTGACCGCGAACACCGGCCTGTCGGGAAAATGCTCGCGGATGTAGCTTTCGTACAGGTCGAAGGCCGCCAGCGTGGTGCAGCCGATGGCCACCTTGCCGGGGATTCTCCTTACAAGTCGTTCTATGTACCGGGTCTTGCAGGGATACCCGTCGCCGTAATACCCCTCTATCAGGTGAGGCACCGAGCAGGCCTTGATGAGCAGCTTGATTTGCCGCATGAGTCTCAGCCCCGCGTCCTTCTTCGTGTCCCCCGTGCTGTTGTAGTACAGTTCGCAGATGCGGCAGAACTCCTCGATGATGACGCGGTACACCTCATGTTCCCCTTCCGATGGGCGGACGGTATGTGTCCGTATCCGGTATTTCTCGCCCGCGAAATCACGGAACTTGCGGGTGATGACCGTCTTGCCGATGAGTTCGGAAAGCTCGTCTTTGTTATAGACGTCCTGGTTCTGCTTCTCTATGCCGAACACGGTGGCCTTGCCGGGGCAGTGGCAGGCGCGGAACAGGACATGCCCCCTGAAGGCAGGGAACGGAGTCCCGTAATCCGGATTGTTCTCTTCCTCTATTTCCCGGTCCCTGTTCTCGCGGTAGACCTGCGGACACCAGCATGTCATGTTCACCGAGTTGTTGTAGAGCAGCTCGAACTGGCTGTACAGTTCCGCGATGTTGTTGCGCGTGGTCGTCCCGGTGTCGAGTATCTTGTACTTGAGCCTCCGGAATATGCACAGGACGTTTCTTGTACGCTGCGATGTGGGGTTGGTGATTTCGTCCGACTCGTCGAAGACCAGGCACAGCTTCCTTGAAGCGCGTTTTATGAAACGCTTCAGGCCTCTTTTAAGCTTGCGGAGCATGGAGGTGGAGACGACAAGGAACATCCCTTCCGGAACATTGTCGAGGTCGCCGGCTGTCTGTATGGTGCGGAACTGTTCCCGGTTTGCGGCGAGGAACGGTATCCAGGTCATGTTGACGGCGATGGCCGGTGCCAGAATGACGGCGTTCCTTGCCTTGCGGAATTTGAGCAGGTATTTCGCCCGATGATAGACGGCGGCGGTCTTGCCCGAACCCTGCTGCCAGTTCAGCAGGGCGTAGCGTTTCTGCAGCACGAGGTTCAGGTCGTGCTTCTGCAGGGAGGTGAATTCGCAGGCCTCGCCGTCCTTGTTGATGAATGTGCACCGGTCCAGGTATTCTTTCAGCCTGCCGTCTTCCTCCATGTCAGCAAACTGCCGGTTCTGCATTTCATACTGCCTCCGTTTGCGCCGTATCAGTTTCTCGGCGGCACGGATCTGGCCCATGTTCTTTTCTGTCGGAAGTTCCGGCACGGGCAGTCCGGCACGTCCCAGCACGAGGTCGTTGATGCCTGCCGCCTTGTGCGTGACCCTGTCGAGCAGGCGGGGTGCGTACTGTTTCAGCTTAAAGCCATAGGAGGTCTTCACCAGCGCGACTTCCTTGCGCGGCACCACGTTCTGCGAGGTGATGTACTTATATATGATGCTCAGGACCTTGCCCGTAGTCAGCTTCTTGTGTTCCCATTCTTTCATCTGCTCCTTGGTGGCGCCTTCCGGCGGTTTCTGGTTGCGGAATTTCGTGACCAGGGCCTCCGCCTTCTTGACGTGCCTGTTGAGTACGGGGTGCGCCTTCAGTTCGTACATGTACTTGGCCAGCCTGTACTCGAACTTTTCCAGTTCCTCCTTGTCTATATGGTTGGACTCCCGCATCAGCTGAAGGCGCAGGCGGTGTTTCATGCTCCGCGCTTCGGCTATGCGTTCCTTCAGTTCCTCCATGCTGACAAACTCTTCCGCGTTGTAGGGCTGCATTTCGATGTGGAGGGAACGGCGCAGGAATACCATGACCTTTGTGGCGAAGTCATGCACCCCTACGGAGGCGAAGGCTTCCGGATCCAGACGGGTCTGCCCGATGAATGAGAAATTCGAGTTGACGCCCGCCACACGGGTCTTTTCCCAGAACTCGCTCTGCATGAAGGAGAGCGGGACGATGACCATCAGGATGCCGGCGGGATTGAGCACGTCGTAGGCCTTGTCCATGTAGTATTCCTGTGACAGCCTGTAGTCGAACTTCAGGTTGAATGGCGGGTTGCCTATGACGATGTCGAAACGCTGTTCGGGCCGGTATTGCTGGATGTCGCATTTCTCGATATGGGCTTCCGGGTAGAGGTGTCTGGCGACGGCCACCGCCTTGCCGTCTATGTCGAAGCCGTAGGCGTTGTGCGGGTTGGGCAGGTGGTTGAAGAAGTTCCCCATGCCGCAGCACATGTCAAGGACCATTTCCGTCGATTCGGGGGAAAGGGCCTCCACCATGTCGCGGCATATCCCGTGCGGGGTGAAGAACTGTCCCATCTCGAACTCCTTCTTGGCCTCGGCGTATTCGTGGTAGCTGGCGAAGTCCGACTGCCTGAGGTTATGTAGTCCTCCGATGCCCGTGTAGCAGTTGTAGATGCTTTCCTTCGGGATGAGGTCCTTGCCGGAGTCTATGGCGAAAAGTATCTTCCCGTTGATTTCGGCACGCCTGTCCTGCGGTATTTTCTGTGGTATGATGGCATACATGTCTTTACTGTCTTGATGGTTGGAAACGAAGACACCCCGCAAGGATGCCTTACGGGGTGCCGGAATATTTTTTTCATGAATCAGTCTTCCTGGAGCGTGATTTCGTCCAGCCGCAGCCGCCTGTAGCAGTTCCCTGCGGTCTGGCTGTCCTTGAAGCGGATGTCGATGCGTCCGTTCTTGTAGAACTTGATCTGCTCGGCGTTGGACAGGGTGAGGTCGTACCATTGTGAAATGTCCACGTCATGACTGTCGAAGCCCATGATTATTTTGGAACTGCCGTTGAGTATGTCGTCGGCTCCATAAGCGATTCCTTCACAGATGTTTTCCAGATTTCCGTCGTAACTGTAACAGAGATGGTATTGCTGGCAATGCTGGATGTAGAAGTCGTCGAACCGGAGTATGTTCGGCAGGATAATCCTGTCATTTTTCAGTTCCGGCTTGACCTTGCTCCAGCGGGAAGGCCGTACCGTCTTCAGGAAACGGGCCAGCAGTTCTTCCTCCGCCGTTTCCCGGAAACTCTTGCCTCCGAGATGTTCAATGACGGCATCTACATAGGTCTCATAGACGGGGCGGAAGCCCATGCGTAGCGTTTTCCCGTCAATCTCCGGTACGGGAACCGCCACATTGTAGGTCTTGTTGAAGTAGGAGACGATGCGGTTGGCGAAATTGGCGTTGGCATTACAGTTGCTGTTCACAAGCTCGTTGATGATGTCGAACGGTTTGAACTCATTGTGGGTGTAATCCTCTTTTTCGTTGTAGTTGAAATGGAAGTTCCGTATGGAAATCTTGCCGTTGTCCTCATAGGTGAATTTCTTCTCTTCACGGTATCGTTCCGCGTCTTCCCTGAAGATGGCGTACCACTTGTCTATCTGGTCGAGCGTCTTGTAGAGCAGTTCCTGCTGCCGTTGGCAGTACCGTCTGTCTTGTTCCGTGATTTTTTCCTCGTTCCTTATCTGCACGTTAAGGATTCCTGTGAGCAGGTCAGTCTGGCTGCCTGCTGTCATTGCTGTCGTTGTCTGCATGATTGTATGTTTTAGAGATTATTATTTTCGGGCTTGAGCCGGTAACAATAGGTGATGTGGCTGTCCATGTCCTTGACCAGTTTCACCTGTTCGGGAAAGAAATTGAGCCGGCGTTCCACGGCGGGGGCATCTATCTTGTTCCACTCGTGCCGTGTCAGGAACCGGTTTTCATGGCGGAAGCACCAAAGCACGACCTGGTTTTCCCAGTTGCCCTTGAACACGGTTCCTTCGTAGTCCTTCAGGAATTGTTGGAACTCGGATTCGTTACGGAAAGCGATATCAAAGCCTTGATAGAGATTGCCTTTCTCCGATTCCTTCCTTTTGTTCAGGTAAAACTTCCGATAGGTTTCGGTAGTGAATTCTCCATACCTGGGATTGGGTTCGGCATAGAACCATAACGGCACTTTCGCCAGGAATGTCACCGTGCCGTTGGCGCATCCTCCGCAATGGCCCCAGTTTTTGAATGCGCCTTCCGTCCATTTCAGAAATTTCATGTCTCCCGGATTTACGGAGTGGAATGCGCCCCCGCTGACACTCAGGCGGATATTCCCGTCTTCTTCCCATACGAAAGGCACATAAGGTTCTTCACAAACGGAGAAATATCCTTCTTTTGCGTGCCTGTCATCAATAAGGGCATGCCCGTAATAATCCCCGTGTTCGGTTACATATACCAGTCTGTCACCGATTTTGGGGGTAAGCTCCGAACGGGTCTGCTCGATGAGTTCCACATAGTTGTTGACCATATCCACGTCCTGCTGAGTCAGCCAGTGTTCGTGATCGTACAGAACGTTCAGTGGCTTGAGCGTTTCCACCGTGTATTTTTTCTTTTCTTTCTGTAACATGAGATTGATTTTTTTGTTAGTCCGGCTTTTCGGGGCCGGAGTTCCCATAACTACAGGCTTAAAAAGGTCGTGTTCCGTACATGCAAGGCTTCGGGAAAAAATACCGCAAGCCCTCCGGGCGAGGATGATTTTTTCCACGAACCCGAAGGGCTTGGCCTTGCTTGTACGAAAGGAACACGAACTACCTTTGCCTGTGGTTATGGGGACTCGGCTACGGTATGCCTTGCACTTCCCGATATGTTTATTCTATGAGATTGCGGACTTTTTATGAGGCTCTTTCAAAAAGAAATATTACCTTTGCAAACAAGATAAAGCGTTATTTGAAAGCATGAGAAATATGGCGCTTCCGAACAGTCCGGCATTTTCTTATCCGTTGCCCGTTCTCGTGCGAGTTTCTTATAAAAAGTTGATAGTCAAATGAGTTATTCAGGACTAGAACAAATATACGAAAAAATGGGGAATAGCAATGCTTTTTTTGCCGAAAAACAGGGATTCCGGATAAAAAAATGCACGGTTTTCTCTGTGTATTCCGAGAAAAAAACTTAACTTTGACCAAATAATGAATGTTGAAGGACGTGCTATGACGGAAAGGAGAGTGGACAAACGATTGCTGGCACCTGTGCTGATGGGGTTCTTTATCATGGGCTTCTGCGATATCGTGGCTCCGGTGACCAACATCATCAGCGGTGAATTTGCCGAGAGCCAGCAGAGTGCCGTGAGTTTTCTGCCGTCGATGGTTTTCCTTTGGTTCCTGCTTCTTTCCACGCCTGTCGCGGCGCTGATGAACCGCATCGGCCGCAAGAGAACGGCAATGATCGGTTATGCCTTTACCATCGCCGGGTTGCTCGTGCCCTATGCTGCGGGCGTCGGCAGTGCCTTGAGTTGGTATTTCATCGGCTTCGGTCTGCTGGGCATCGGCAATACCGCTATCCAGGTGGCGGTCAATCCGCTGCTGGCGACCATCGTGCCCGAGGAGCGGATGACCAGCTACCTGACCGTCGGACAGATCTTCCGCAATACGGCTCTGTTGCTGCTCGCCCCGATCATCACGGGGCTGGTTTCGCTTTTCGGCGACTGGCGTCTGTTGTTGCCGATTTATGCGGGGCTTACGCTCGTCGGGGCCGTCTGGTTACAGGTGACTGCGGTCGCAGAACCGGCGCAATCGTCCCGTGCGGTCGGTATGGCCGAGTGTTTCCGTCTGTTGCGTAACCGCGCCGTGCTGCTCTGTACGCTGGGCGTGGCCTGCTTCATCGCTGCGGATGTCGGTATCGGCTTCGTTTCGGTGCGGTTGATCGACAATCCCGATTCGATTCTTACGACCACCGGATTTTACGCTTTGCGCATCGTGGGTACGCTCGTCGGTGCCTGGGTGTTGATCCGTGTCGTCGATGTCAAATACCTGCGCTGGAATATGCTGCTGGCATTGGCGCTTTGCATCGCCCTTTTCGCGGTGCGCTCCGAAGCGGTCGTTTATGCGTTGGTTGGCATCCTCGGCTTCACGATGGCCTGCGTTTTCGCCACGTTTTATGCCGTGGCGACCAAGAGTGCTCCGGGCCGTTCGAACGAAGTCGCCGGACTGATGATCCTGGCCATTTCCGCCGGCGCCCTTTCGGGCCCGATCTGCGGCGCGCTGATCCGCGGCTTCGGTCATCCCCAGGCGGGCTTGATCTGGGTGACGGCTTGTGTCTGCTACCTGCTCTGGGCCGCTGCCGTATTGAAATCCGATACCAAGAAATAGAGTTATGAAAAACTGTAAATTCCTGATTATAGCGTTGTTGTTGAGTATTTTGACTCTCCCTTCTTCGGGTCAGTCCCGCAGATACGACGATTATGGACGCAGCAGCCGCAGCGGATCGGCGATCAAGGGAGTGGAGTGGGGCGTACTGGCCGGACTCAACTTTCCCCATTTTTCGACTTCCGGTCCGGATTTCGGTATAGATAACCGGCTCGGTTGGCAGGCCGGACTCCAGATCGGCTTGAAATTCCGCTATTTCACCATCGGTCCCGAGGTGCTTTACGTGCGGCAGTCGATCAAGTTGAGCCATGCCGACTACGGAACTCTGAAAATCAAAACCAATTCGATCGATATTCCCCTCATCTTCTCGCTTCGGGCGCTTCCGATGCTGCGGATCAACGTCGGTCCCGTCTTTACGGTGATGAACGATTGCAAGTATGCCGAGGGCAACAACGAGATGTTCTTCGGCAGTATGCGCCCGACGGTTTCCTATATGTTGGGCCTGGGGTTGAATTTCGGACATACACTGATCGACTTCCGTTACAACGGGCAGTTCGATTCGAAAAAGTGTTATTATCCCACCGAAGAGGCGGTCGGGTTCAACATGCGCTCTTACTCCCTGGCATTGAGCGTAGGATTTGTTTTTTAGCTTATGATGGATTCCGAAGATAAGAAGATCGACATCGAGGGGGTGGATCCCCGGGAGCTGTACGGCCCCCAGAATATTTACCTCGAACAGATGCAGGAGCTGCATCCCAACCTCAAAATCATCGCTCGCGGATCTGCGCTCACGGTGCTCGGCCCCCGAAGCGATTCCGAACGGTTTCGGAAACGACTGGACGGATTGATCGCTTACTACCTCAAATACGGCTATATCTCCAAAGAGTCGGTACAACAGGCTTTTTCGACCGGGGTGATCGAACACGACGCTCCCGTCGATAAGGACGTGATCGTCTATGGCAACAACGGCACGATCGTCCGGGCCCGCACGGTCAATCAGCTCAAGCTGGTGCAGTCCTACGACCGCAACGACCTGCTGCTGGCCATCGGCCCCGCAGGTTCGGGCAAGACCTATACGGCCATCGCCCTGGCGGTGCGGGCTTTGAAAGAAAAACACGTCAAGCGGATCATCCTGACGCGTCCGGCCGTCGAAGCGGGCGAGAAGCTGGGTTTCCTGCCGGGCGACATGAAGGAGAAGCTCGATCCCTATCTGCAACCTCTGTACGATGCGCTCAACGATATGATTCCGCCCGCCAAGCTGCAAAAATACATCGAGGAGGGGACCGTGCAGATCGCGCCGCTGGCTTATATGCGCGGCCGTACGCTCGACAACGCTTTCGTCATTCTGGACGAGGCGCAGAATACGACCCTGCCGCAGATCAAGATGTTCCTTACGCGCATGGGACGCAATGCCAAATTCATCGTCACGGGCGACGTGACGCAGATCGACCTGCCCCGTCGTTCCGACAGCGGATTGACGCGGGCGATGGAGATTTTGCGCGGTGTCGAGGGGATCGGCATCGTGGAGTTCGACCGCCGCGACATCGTGCGGCATCCGCTCGTCAAACAGATCGTTGAGGCTTTCGACCGCAGCGCTGCCGTCGAAGCGGCACCTGCTCCGGAAAATGGAAAATAGAAACGATAACCAATTAAAATAGAACTACTATGGATAAGAATTTGACCGCTTTGAAACCCGCGTTGGTTTGGAAGCATTTTGCAGAAATCGCTAAAATACCCCGTCCTTCCTCCCACGAGGAGAAGATCCGTGCGTACGTGATCGGCGTGGCCAAGAGTCTCGGCCTGGAGTGCAAGGAGGATGCGGCCCACAATGTCTATGTCCGCAAGCCTGCCTCCAAAGGGATGGAGAACCGCAAAGGTATCGTTCTGCAGGCGCATCTGGATATGGTTCCTCAGAAGAACAACGATAAGAAGTTCGACTTTACCAAGGACCCGATCGAGGCGTATATCGACGGCGAATGGGTGACGGCCAACGGTACGACGCTCGGTGCGGACAACGGTATCGGTGCGGCGGCTATTCTTGCCGTCCTGGAGGACGATACGCTCGAACACGGTCCTCTCGAAGCGCTTTTCACAGCGACCGAGGAGACGGGTATGGACGGTGCGTTCGGCCTGAAGAAAGGGGTGCTGCACGGTGACATCCTGCTTAACCTCGATTCCGAGGAGGAGGGCGAGTTGTATGTAGGCTGCGCCGGCGGCGTGGATGCCAACATCACGTTCAAGTATAAGGCGGAGCCGACTCCGGCACGGAATTACCGGGCCGTGAAGCTGGTTGTCAAAGGTCTTAAGGGTGGGCACTCCGGTATCCAGATTGTCGAGCAGCGTGCCAATGCCAACAAATTGCTGTTCCGTTTCATCCGTGAGCAGAAGAAGTCGATGGACATCCTGCTTTGCTCGGTGGACGGCGGCGGTCTGCGCAATGCGATTCCGCGCGAGGCGACCGCTACGCTGATGGTCCGCACCAAGGATCTCGAGCAGCTGACCAAAGAGCTGAAAGCGTATGAAAAGGTCGTGAAGGCCGAGTTCGCCGGGATCGAGGACGCTGTTTCCATCAAACTGACCGAAACCGAAACCCCTGAAACGATGATCGCCAAGGAGGTGGCGGAGAATCTGATCCGTGCGGTCGTAGGCTGCCCGAACGGGGTGCAGAAGATGTCGGTGTCGATGCCCGGACTGGTGCAGACGTCGAGCAACCTGGCCCGCGTGGTATCCGACGGCAAGACGGTGAAGTTGCAGTGTCTGCTCCGCAGTTCGGTGAACTCCGAGAAGGAGGAGCTGGGCGAGGCGATCTCCGCCGTGTTCGAGCTGGCCGGCGCTAAGGTGGAACTCACGGGTGCCTACAACGGTTGGAAACCCAATCTGGATTCGCCGATTCTGGCCGCGATGAAAGCTTCCTACAAAGCCCTTTTCGGCAAGGAACCTGCGGTTACGGCCATTCACGCCGGTCTGGAGTGCGGCATCATCGGTACGAATTACCCCAAGCTCGATATGATTTCTTTCGGCCCGACCATTTGCTATCCCCACTCTCCGGACGAAAAGGTGAACATCGCCTCCGTCGGCAAGTTCTATGAATTCCTGGTCGATACGCTGAAGAACGCTCCCCTAAAATAAGTCGTTTTGGAGGAGATGTCCTTGCCCGGCGGCGGCCGGCGTTGGTTCGTCATTGTCAATCCCGTGGCCGGAGGTGGCCGCGGGCTTGACCATTTTCCCCTGATCTCCAAGCTCCTGCGGGATGCCGGAATCCAGACCGAACCGGTCTTCACCGAACATAAGTTCCATGCGACGGAACTGACCGTGTCGGCCGTGAAGCAGGGATTCCGCCGCATTATCGCCGTAGGGGGCGACGGTACGCTGCACGAAGTCGTGAACGGTCTTTTTATTCAGCAGACGGTCGATCCCCGCGAGGTGCTGCTGGCCGTTGTCGCCGTGGGAGCGGGGAACGACTGGATCCGCACGTTCGGCGTGCCGAATCGCTATCAGGATGCGATCCGCGCTATCAAGGAGGGACATTCGTTTTTACAGGATGTCGGAGTCGTTTCTTACGAAGAGGCTCACTACCGTCAGCACCGTTATATGGCTAATGTGGCCGGTATGGGGTTCGATGCGATGGTAGTCAAGAAATACGCCCATCTCAAGAAGAAAGGACACAGCAACAAGTGGCTCTATACGTGGTGCATGATCCGTTCGTTCTTCAGCTACAAATCGACGGGCGTGAAGGTTTGGATCGACGACCGGCTGGTTTACAACAACCTGTTGATGAGCATCGCCATCGGTGTCTGCAAATACAACGGCGGCGGTATGCAGCAGTTGCCCGAGGCGGTGGCCGACGACGGACTGCTGGACGTGTCGCTGATCCGTCCCGTCCATTTCTGGCATATCCTGTTCCGCTTCCGTTATCTGTTCAACGGCGGGATTTACCGGATTCGGCATATCCTGCAGGAGAGGGGCAGCCGTATCCGCATCGAATCTTCGCCGGAGATCAGCGTCGAGGTCGATGGCGAATTGTTGGGGGAGTCTCCGTTGGAGTTTTCCGTATTGCACCGAGCTGTTCGGATCGTGGTTTCGGAGGAGTTCCTCAAGCGGGAGAGCTATCCGTTGTGTTCGTGCAATATCGTCTGATTTGATCGTATTATGCGACGAAGGCCGGAATCCACATGGATTTCCGGCCTTCGTCGCATATTCCATCGCCGTTGCAACGGGGACGGTTTGCACCCGCAGCGGGCGGCGTTGCTGCGCACTCTTGCTGAAATTGCCGCCTCCTGTGGCGCTGCGGAACTCTTTCTCGGAATGCGAAAGGGTGAGTATGGTTTTTTATCGGCGCATCGGTTGCGTACCTGACAAGATTGTAATCGGTTACCCTCTTGCTCCGCGCTTGTCGTCTTGTCGAAACCCGGCTGTTTTTACCGTTTTATAATTTATACCGGAGCTGTTGTTCGGTCTTTAGTCCCGGGTCCTGTGCCGGGCTTGTCTGTTCGGAATCAACGAACAAAGTCTTCGTCAAACGCAAGTTATCGGGGAGATTTTCGTATCTTTGACTTCGTCTAAAATACTTCGCCTGGGCAAAATGCAAATAAATTTGCTTTTGCACGCGGCTTATTCGTATCTTTGCATTTCCGAACGACGGTATATCGACCGTCTTCGCGGGGGCACCTGCATTTTGCCGATGCCTGTCGAACGGATAATATTAAAAACGAAAGATATTCAATGGCTTTACAATGCGGTATCGTGGGGCTGCCCAACGTGGGTAAATCGACCCTTTTCAACTGCCTGTCCAACGCCAAGGCGCAGGCGGCGAATTTTCCTTTCTGTACGATCGAGCCCAACGTGGGCGTCATCACCGTTCCCGACGAGCGGCTCATTCGGCTCGCGGAGATCGACAATCCCAAGCGGGTGGTTCCCACCACCATCGAGATCGTCGATATCGCCGGACTGGTGAAAGGTGCCTCGAAAGGCGAGGGGCTGGGCAACAAGTTTCTGGCCAACATCCGCAACACGAACGCCATTATTCATGTGCTCCGTTGTTTCGAGAACGATAACATTACCCATGTCGATGGTTCGATCGACCCTGTGCGCGACAAGGGTATCATCGATACCGAGTTGCAGCTCAAGGACCTCGAAACCATCGAGAACCGCCTTGCCAAGACCCAGAAGCAGGCTGTCGTGGGCGGGGACAAGCAGGCCAAACGTGCCGTGGAGATCCTGTTGCAGTACAAGGCCGTCCTGGAGCAGGGGTTGAGCGCCCGGACCGTGGAGCTCGAGAAAGAGGACCGCAAGCTGGTCGCCGACCTGAACCTGCTGACCGACAAACCGGTGCTCTACGTCTGCAACGTTGATGAGAAGAGCGCCGTGACGGGCAACGAACATACCCGGGCCGTCGAGGCCGCCATTGCCGACGAGCGGGCCGAGATGCTGATCGTCGCCGCAGCTACCGAGGCCGACATCGCCGAGCTGGACGAGTACGAGGAGCGCCAGATGTTCCTCGAAGAGATCGGCCTGAAGGAGTCGGGCGTGGCGCGTCTGATTAAAGCGGCCTATAAATTGCTGGATTTGCAGACGTTCTTCACGACCGGTGCCGACGAGAGCCGTGCCTGGACTTTCCGCCGGGGAATGAAGGCGCCCCAGACCGCCGGCATCATCCATACCGATTTCGAGCGGGGCTTCATCCGGGCCGAAGTCATCAAGTACGACGACTATGTGGCGCTGGGTTCCGAAAAGGCTTGCCGCGACCAGGGCAAGATCGGGGTCGAGGGTAAGGAGTACGTGGTGCAGGACGGCGACATCATGCACTTCCTGTTCAACGTGTAGTGCCGCGCTGCCGTTTACGGTAGCGGGCGGGGCGCCGCCGGATGCGGTGATCGCGTCCTGTTGAAAACGCCGGGGCCGGAAGCGGCCGATGAATTGCGGCGGGTTAGCAAGTATAATTCTTAAAATATTACGATCATGAAAGCGTATTGGAAGTACCTCATTATCGGCGTGGCGGTCGTTGTCAGCGCCTGGTTGCTCGCAAGGGCGTACACATATAAATACCACGCACAGGAGACGATCGTGGTGACGGGTCTGGGCGAGACCGAGTTTATGTCCGACCTGATCGTCTGGAACGGTTTCATCACGGCCGAAGCGCGGAACGTCGAGGCGGGATATGCGCAGATCGAGTCCAGCAAGAAGAAAGTGTACGATTATCTCTTGTCGAAGGGAATCGCAGCCGAAGCCGTGGTCTTCCAGTTCGTGAATGTCAATAAACAGTACGAGCCGGTCTATTCGGCCAATGGCAGTTGGGCCGGACAGCGTTTCACGGGCTATCGGCTTTCGCAGGGTTTCACCGTTGAGTCGAAGAGTGTCGATGCCGTTGAGAATGTTTCGCGTGAAATCTCTTCGCTGATCGCCCAGGGCGTTTCGATCGAGGCCATGCAGCCCGATTATTACTATACGAAGCTCGACGACGTGAAGTTGTCGCTCATCGAGAAAGCATCGGCCGATGCCCGTGTCCGTGCCGAGAAGATCGCGGTCAATGCCGGAGCGAAGCTCGGCGGAGTGGCTTCGGCCCGTATGGGCGTGTTTCAGATCACGGGAGCCAATACCAACGAGGAGTTCTCGGCCGGCGGATCGTTCAACACCTCGAGTCGGCAGAAAAAAGCCCGTATCACCATGCGGGTCGAATACCGCATTAAGTAAACGGTATGGGAAATCGTGCAAAAATCGCCCGGGCGCTTACCTCCCGATGGACGGAACGGATATTTTTCGTCCTGCTTCTCGCAGCGGTCGCTTTGAGGAACGATGCGGTCTGGCGCGTGGTATCGGGTGCCTTCGTAGTGTGGGTGATGTGTGCGCTGTGGGCCGTGGCGCCGACTTTGTGCAAACCTGCCCGAGGGGGTGCAGCGGCGCAGGATGCGGCCGGTCGCAAGACGGCCGAATCCGAACATGACGATAAAAAGGAAATCAACAAAGAGTAACGAAATATGGAAAGACCTGTCCGGGTGCGCTTCGCACCCAGCCCTACGGGGCCTCTGCATATCGGCGGCGTACGTACGGCGCTTTATAACTACCTGTTCGCGCGTCGGCACGGCGGTACGATGATTCTTCGTATCGAAGATACCGACTCGCAGCGTTTCGTGCCGGGTGCCGAGGAGTATATCCTCGAGTCGCTCAAGTGGTGCGGCATCGAGATCGACGAGGGTGTCGGCGTCGGCGGCCCTCATGCGCCGTACCGCCAGAGCGAGCGGCGCGACATCTACCTGAAATACGCGAAACAGCTCGTGGAGTCCGGATGGGCCTACTACGCTTTTGATACTGCCGAGGAGTTGGACGCCCTGCGCAAGGAGTACGAGGCGCGCGGCGAAACTTTCGCATACAACTATTCGATCCGCGAGAAACTGCCTACGTCGCTCTCTCTCTCGAAAGAGGAGGTCGCAGCCCGCATCGCGCGGGGCGACCAGTGGGTCATTCGCTTCAAGATGCCCGAAAACGAGATCGTCGAAATGGACGACCTGATCCGGGGGCATGTCGAGGTGAACACTTCGACGCTCGACGACAAGGTGCTCTATAAGTCGGCCGATGCGCTGCCTACGTACCATCTGGCGAATATCGTGGACGACCGTCTGATGGAGGTGTCGCACGTGATCCGTGGCGAGGAGTGGCTGCCGTCGCTGCCGCTGCATTATCTGCTGTACCGGGCCTTTGGTTGGACGGACCTGCAGCCCCGCTTCGCGCATCTGCCTCTGCTGCTGAAACCTACGGGCGGCGGCAAACTCTCGAAGCGCGACGGCGACAAGATGGGGTTCCCCGTGTTCCCGCTCTTCTGGAAATCCCCGACGGGCGAAACCGCACGCGGTTACCGCGAGGACGGTTATTTCCCCGAGGCGTTTATCAACATGCTGGCGTTGCTGGGGTGGAATCCCGGCACCGAGCAGGAGATCTTCTCGATGCAGGAGCTGATCGACAACTTCTCGCTGGAGCGCGTTTCGAAATCGGGCGCCCGCTTCCAGCCCGACAAGGCCAAGTGGTTCAACGCCCAGTATATGCACCATAAGAGCGACGCGGAACTGGCCGCACTGTATCAGCCGATCCTGCGCGAGCACGGCATCGAGGTTTCGGACGAGTTGGCCGGGCGTGCCGCAGGCATTATGAAAGAGCGGGCCACGTTCATCACCGATCTGTGGGATCTGACCTCGTTCTTCTTCGTCGCTCCGACTCAGTACGATGAGAAGCAGGCTAAGAAGTATTGGAAGGGCGATAATCCGGCTATGCTGCGCGAACTGCGCGAGGTGCTGGCCGGCATCGACGATTTTTCGCTCGAAAATACCGAGCGGATCGTGCACGGCTGGATCGAGCAGAAGGGCTATTCGCTGGGACAGGTGATGAACACGCTGCGCCTGGCGCTGGTCGGAGCCGGCAAGGGTCCCGGTATGTACGACGTTACCTCTTTCATCGGGAAGGAGGAGACCCTGCGTCGTATCGACAACCTGCTGCGTAATCTGAAGCCGGGCGAATAGGGATGGAGATCGAACAGCAGATCTGGGGCGCCACTTCGGAGGGCGAGGCCGTTGTGCTCTATACGCTGCGCAATGCCGCAGGTGCCGAAGTGCGGCTTTGCAATGTCGGCGCGGCTGTCGTGTCGATTCTGGTTCCCGATCGTGACGGACATTTGGCGGATGTGGCGCTGGGTTACAAGGATTTCCGCAGTTATTTCGGCGATCCGGCCCTGTGCGGCAAAAGCATCGGCCGCGTGGCCGGTTGCATCGCTTACGGGACGATGCGGATTGACGGCGAAGAATACCGCTTGGATATAAACGGCATGGCCGGGCATCTCAACGGCGGTGTGAAGGGCTTCGCCGGGCGCTTGTGGGAGAGCCGTGTCGAAACCAACCGGGTCGTGATGTCGCTCTCTTCCGACGACGGCGATCAGGGGTATCCCGGTAATTTGCAGGTCGAGGCCGCTTTCGATTTCGACGAAGATAATGCGCTGGAAATAACTTATATCGCTCGAACCGACCGGACGACGCCCGTGAACATGGCCTGCAACCTGCTGCTCAATCTGGGCGGCGAGGGCAGCGGGTCGGTACTCGACCACGAGCTGCGGCTCGATGCTTCGACTGTTTTGGAAGCGGACGATCGTCTGATTCCTACCGGGAAACTGCTCGGTGTTGCCGGTACGCCCGCCGATTTCCGTTCACTGCGCCGCTTGGGTGAGGGCGTCGATTCCGATTTCGACCGGATCCGGATGCTGCGGGGGTACGACCACTTCTTCCCCGTGGACGGTTGGCGGCAGAATATCCTGACCGAAGTCGGCGAATTGCGCGATGCACGTTCGGGACTCCGGGTGGAGATTCTCTCTTCGCAGCCCGGCGTGACGCTCTACACCGGCAATCGCTTGGGCGGCGGATGCCCCGAAACGAAGTCGGGCGGCCGCTACCGGGATTACGAAGGGGTCGCCGTCGTCTGTCAGGGGTATCCCGATGCGGTCAATCGGCCGGAATTTCCTTCTCCGCTGCTTGCGCCTGACGGATTTTATTGCCAGAAGACCGTCTATCGGTTCGGTACTTTCCGGTAGGTGATGACTCTCCCCAGGCTTGCCCTGTCCCGAGGAAGATACCGGATTTTTCAACTGTCGGAGCCGGAAAACGGTCCCGGGTTTTGCCTGGTTCCGGGTTGTAAACGTTTTTTTCGGCAAATATCCGAACAGTCGGTTTTTCGTCGCTGTCCGCCGCATTCGGAGTGAGTTGTTCGAACAAAGCTGTGCGCCATTCCTGGGGTCGAGCCGGGTGGCGTACTCTTTTTGTGATGCGGTGCGATTTTCCGAAATTTAATGTTATCTTTGCGCCCGTATTCTTGAAGGGGTGCCTTACTGTCAGGCTGAGATTATACCCATTGTACCGGATACGGGTAATGCTGAAACCGGGAATCTATAATCGATACGACATACCCCTTTTCTGTTCTTTTAATTCAATTAAAGTTATGAAAAGGATTTTCTTACTGCCGCTTACGGCTGCGGCTGTCTGGTGCGCGATGCCGGTGCACGCGGACGAACCGGTGGAAACGGACTCCATGACTCCGGATTCCATGAAACTGTACGAATTGCAGCAGATCGAGGTGACCGCTACCCGCGTCGATCGCAAAACTCCGGTGGCATATGCCGATATCGGCCGAGAAGCGATTTCTCGCCGGAATTTCGGCAGCGACATGCCGACGTTGTTGCAAATGACTCCGTCGGTGGTCGCCACTTCGGATGCCGGCAACGGCATCGGCGGTACGGCGTTCCGTCTGCGCGGTTCGGATGCTTCGCGCATCAATGTCACAACCAACGGCGTGCCGATGAACGATGCCGAGAGCCACTCGGTCTATTGGTACGATACGCCCGACATGGCTTCTTCGGTCGGAACGATCCAGGTACAGCGCGGTGCCGGAACCTCGACCAACGGTACGGGAGCCTTCGGCGGTTCGGTGAATATGACCACCGCCCCGATGTCGAGCGAATTTTCTGGCGAAGCGTCCCTTTCCTATGGCTCCTACAACACCAACAAACAGTCGTTGCAGATCGGTTCGGGACTCATGGGCGGCCATTGGACCGTCGATGCCCGGCTTTCGCATATCTCCTCGGACGGTTATGTCGATCGGGCCTTCACCAACCTGGAGTCCTACATGTTGCAGGTCGGGTACTACGATGGGGGTACGGCCGTGAAGCTGATCTCCTTCGGCGGTGTGGCCAGAGTCGGACTGGCTTATGACGGCGTGACGAAGGAGCAGCTCGAAACCGACCGGCGCTACAATTCGCAGGGGCTTGTCAAACATGCCGACGGATCGATTTCGTTTTATGATAACCAGACGGATAACTATACCCAGATCAACAATCAGTTGATCGTCAATCATCGCTTCAACGCCCGTTGGACGCTGAATGTCACGGGCCACTACACCTACGGTTCGGGTTATTACAACCAGTATAAGAACGGACAGACGTTGAGCGAGTACGGTATCGCGCCGATCCCTACGGACGATCCGAACGAGCCGATTACCGAAAGCAATCTGATTCGCCGCAAGTCGATGGACAACCATTTCGGCGGCGTGGTGGCATCGGCCAACTATACTCGTGGTCGCGTACAACTGGCCCTGGGCGGTGCGGGCAGCGTATATGACGGCGGCCACTGGGGAAACGTGATGTCGGTCGTCGATGCACCCGGCTTCCCGCGTCACGAATATTATCGTAACGCCTCGACCAAGTACGATGCCAACGTCTTCGCCAAGATCAACTGGGAGGCTGCACGGGGACTGAACCTCTATGCCGACCTGCAGTACCGTTTCATCCGGCATAACATTACGGGCACCAACGACAATTTCAACAGCACCACTTCGGCGCTTCAGGAGTTGGATATTCACCGTACCTATCACTTTTTCAACCCCAAAGCGGGCGTGAACTACACTTTCGCCCGGAATCACAAGGTCTATGTGTCGTTCGCCGTGGCGCAGAAGGAGCCTACGCGCAGCAACTTCACCGATACCAAGAACGGGGAGTATCCCACCTCGGAGCGGCTGTACGACTGGGAGTTCGGCTATCTTTTCCACAACGACCGTTTCGAGGCGGGCGTGAACTTCTACTATATGTCCTACAAGGATCAGCTGGTCGCTACGGGCGAACTCTCGGACACGGGGCAGGAGCTGTCCCGCAATATTCCAGACAGTTACCGCCGGGGCATCGAACTCTCGGCTTCGCTGAACATCGCCCGCTGGTTTTCGCTGGGAGCCAATGCGACCCTGAGCCAGAACCGGATCGAGAACTATACGGAATATGTTTCGGAGTACGACGCCGACTGGAACTACCTGGGCGAAAAGGAGCTGTATCTCGGGACCTCGACCCTTTCCTACTCTCCGTCGGTCATCGCCGGAGTGCTATTGGATTTCCATGTCAAAGGGTTCAGCGCCCTGCTGCATACGCAGTATGTCGGCAAACAATACTTTACCAACGGCCGCAACGATGCGCTGTCGCTCGACGACTACTGTGTCACCAACCTGAACCTGGGGTATGAATTGGCTGCCTCGAAGATCGGAAGCGTGCGTTTCGGCGTGCAGATCAACAATCTTTTCAATACGGAGTATTGTAACAACGGCTACGGTTATTCGTCGATTGTCGGAGGTGTGCGCGAAGATTCGGCCTTCTATTTTCCCCAGGCGATGTTCAACGTGCTGGCCAACGTAACGGTGCGGTTTTAGGCGATGGAACTCAAACTCATCCTGCAGATCGTCGGCTTTACGCTGGGGCTGCTCTATCTGTGGCTCGAATACCGGGCCAACATCTACCTCTGGCTCGTGGGGCTGGTGATGCCCGTCGTGCACGGTACGCTCTACTTCCAGACGGGGCTTTATGCCGATTTCGGCATGAACGTCTATTATTTTCTGGCAAGTGTCTATGGGTGGCTGGTATGGCGCAACGCTCCCAAAACCGAAAAGGGCGGCGGTATTTCCCGTACGCCCGCACGCCGCTGGCCGATGATCGCGGCGGCGTATGCGGCGATCCATCTGTTCATCTACTGGGTGCTCGTGACCTTTACCAACAGCACCGTGCCGTTCTGGGATAGCCTGACCACGTCGCTGAGCATCGTGGGAATGTGGATGCTTTCGCGCAAGTATCTGGAACAGTGGTTTGTATGGTTTGTAGTCAATTTGGTGACGGTCGGGCTCTATTTCTACAAGGAGATCCCGCTCACCGCATTGCTCTACACGATTTACCTGACGATGTCGCTGGCCGGGTATTTCCGCTGGCGTCGGATGATGCGGCGGCAGATGCGGGGCTGATTCGGGAAAGAGGCGAAAGCCGGGTTACTCTTCGGGGAGCCCGGCTTTTTCGATCTGGTTTCGTATTTCCTGCCGCAAGGCTTTGGGGGTGATGCCTGCCGCGACGAGCAGATAGGAGTGGCGGAGTTGCTCGCGGATAAAGGCGTCGGGCAGATCACCATCCGTACGGATGCCGTTCCAGTGGCGTTTGTTGCTGTGGAAAGCGGGAGTGACCAGTTCCGGATAGCGTTCGCGAAGCAGAACGGCCCGATCCGGATCGCACTTTACAGCGATCCATCGGAATTCCACCATATCGGTGTAACAGAACATTTTGCCCCCGATTTTGAAGACCAGGGTCGTTTCGTCGAACGGGGTACACTCTTCTGCCAGCGGCAGGGAGAGGCAATAGCGGCGCAGTTCCAGAATATCCATTTCAGGATGATTTTTTTAGTGTGGGTATATGCAGCAAAGCGGGTGCGGTGTCCGTTCGAAGGTTTTTCGTTCGGTTTTGCATCCGAAGCAAAGATATACATAGTTTTTCCGATTCGGAAAATAATCGTCGAGCTGCATCGGTGAATTTTTGGCAATCTGCGGACAAACCGTTTCCCGCATCCGATATTTTTCGTACCTTTGGCTCTGATAAACCGATTTTGTTATGGAGGTGAACAAGATACAGGAAGAACTTGCCCGTTTGATCGAACTGGTCGATGGCTGGGCGGGTTCGCACGATGTCCCCGGCATCGAGCGGGATTTGGTTTTGGACAAGCTCAAAAAATTGTATGAAGCGATACGGTTTGCGAATTTCGACGAAGGGGATTCCTCCGCTTCCGCGTCCGTCGCTGCGCAGCAGTCCGTCGCCGAAGTTGCGCCGGTGTCCGAAATAAGTATCGACCTGGACGATTTGCTGGCGGAGCCTGTCCGCGATTTCCTGCCGGAGTCGGCTGCGATGCCCGAAGCTTTGGGTGAATCCGCCGGGGTGTCTGCTGCTGTGCCGGAATCTGCGCCCTCCGTGAAGCCGGTTTCGGCATCTGCCGTTACAGAACCTGAGCCGGAACCTGTACTTGTCGTTGCGTCTGCTCCTGTGGCCGAGCCGGATCCGGTGCTTGCCGACGAATCTGCCCCTGAATCCGTGCCTGTATCGGAATCTGCACCTGCAGCGGAGTCTATAGCTGTCGCGGTCGCGGTATCTGTGACGTCCGGTCTTTCGCGGCAGGATGCTTCGATGGAAGGGCAGTCCGACAAAGCGTCGGGAACCGGGCACGATGCTGCGGTTCGGACCGGCCGGGAGGGGCTTGCCGGATCGTCTGCCGGTCAGGTGGTTGCTCCCTCCTCTGAAGCCGATGCCGAATCGAAGCAGAAAGTCGTCGTATCGGACAGTCTGTTCGATCTGGACGATCTGGTGATCCGTCACAGGGAGAAGCGGCGGGTCATCATGTCTCTCTACGAGACGGACGGGCCGCAGGAAGCCGCTGCTTCGAAGATTCCGGTCGGGACCGGGCAGAAGCCGGGGCATGCAGCGGCTCCGCAGCAACAGGCAACCGCTGGAAAGGAGCAGGACGATGCAGCGGCTCCGCAGCTGGAAACACTCCTCGAAAAAATGGATGAACCGAAGAAGTCCGTAACGTCGCAAATGCCGGAGCCACAGTCCGAAACATCGGAATCCGACTCTGTCGCTGCAGAGATTTCGGAGCAAGCGGATAATGCGGCGGATGCCGATGCTTCCGTTGCCGCTTCGCAAAAGACGGTCGTCGCCGAAACGACTTCGGCTAAAACCGATGCCCCGAAATACCCGTTTGCCGCCGAACCGGAGCCGGTGCTGGGCGAGGTGTTGGGCGGTGACGTGCATACGCTGGCCGACACGATCGCCGCGCCGAAGGACATGGCTTCCGAAATCGTGCGCAAGGAGCGGATCACCGACCTGAAGCAGGCGATCGGTATCAACGACAAATTCCTGTTGCTGCGGGACTTGTTCGGCGGCGATACCGAGCGGTACGAACGGACGATCGACCGTCTGAACGAGTTTGACGACCTGGACGACTGCATTATCTATATCTCCGAGAATTACGATTGGAACCCTTCGTCCGACGGAGTGAGGTTCCTGATGGAGTTGCTGGAACGTAAACTCTCCTGACGATGGCTAAGCTCTATATCGTTCCTACGCCGATCGGAAATTTGGACGACATCACGATTCGGGCCGTCAGGGTGCTTTCCGAAGTCGATTTTATTCTGGCTGAAGACACGCGCACCTCGTCGGTGCTGCTCAAGCATCTGGGCATCGAGAAAAAGATGTATGCCCACCACAAGTTCAATGAACATGCGACGGTTGGTCTGGTGGCCGACAACATCGCCCAGGGCCGTTCAGCGGCTCTGATTTCGGATGCGGGCACGCCGGGAATCTCCGACCCGGGATTCCTGCTGGTGCGGGCCTGTCTTGAAGCGGGGATCGAGGTGGAGACGCTGCCCGGAGCTACGGCTTTCGTTCCGGCGCTCGTGCAGAGCGGCTTTCCGTGCGACCGGTTTTGCTTCGAGGGTTTTCTGCCCCAGAAGAAAGGCCGCAACAAGCATTTGCAGAGCCTTGCGTCGGAGCCGCGTACGATGATTTTTTACGAGTCGCCTTTCCGGGTGGTCAAGACCCTCGAACAGTTCGCCGAGGTGTTCGGTCCGGAGCGGATGGCGGCCGTGTCGCGGGAACTGACCAAAAAGTTCGAACAGACCGTGCGGGGAACCCTTGCCGAGGTTGCGGACTATTTCCGGGAACATACGCCCAAAGGAGAGTTCGTGATCGTGGTGGCGGGGCTTCCGAAACCGGGAAAGAATATGGATACAGAATCCGAAGAAGAGTAAATGAGTGATATGGAAAATAGTGAATTGAAAGAGCAGTCCCGTCATTCGTTCCGACTTTGGGCGGAGTTCCGGGCTTTTATGCGGGACCGTTTCAGTCTGGAGGATGACAAGGCCTCGCAGGATGAAGTAGCTGCCAACATCAGCAAGGGTACGGAGTTTCGCGGCGTCAATTTGTGGGTCCTGATTTGCGCTACGATGGTGGCGTCGCTGGGCCTGAATGTCAATTCGGCCGCCGTAATTATCGGCGCCATGTGTATTTCTCCGATCATGGGGCCGATTATGGGTATCGGCTTTTCGCTCGGGATCAACGATTTCGACCTGCTGAAAAAATCCGTCAGGAACTTCGTCCTGATGTTCGTCGTGGCGATTTCGACTTCGACCCTCTTCTTTTTCATCTCCCCGCTGGGGAATGCGAGCAGTGAGTTGCTCGCACGTACCACTCCGACGACTTACGACGTGTTGATCGCCTTTTTCGGCGGTATGGCCGGTATCGTGGCGCAATCGCGCCAGGATCGTAATTCGACCGTTATTCCGGGCGTTGCGATCGCTACGGCGTTGATGCCGCCTCTCTGTACGGCCGGGTTCGGTCTGGCGACGGGACAGTATCGTTTTTTCTTCGGGGCGTTTTACCTGTTTTTCATCAATACGGTTTTTATCGCCCTGGCTACTTATATTTTTACCCGGTTTCTGAAGTACAGGAAGAAGACGTTTCTCAACAAATCCCGTGAGCGTTTCGTGAAGCGGACGATGCTGGCGATTACGCTCGTTACGTTTATTCCCAGCGTATTCATCGGCTTGCATATGGTGCGGGTTTCGATTTTCGAGGTGCAGGCCGATAAGTATATCGCCCAGGTGTTCAATTTCCCGCAGACCCGTGTGATCGAATCCAGCAAGATCTACCGGCGGGGCGGAGAATCGCCTTGCATCGAGTTGTTGCTGGTCGGGGAACCGCTTGGCGAAGATGTGATCGAGAATGCGCGGGGACAGCTCGCAAGCTATGGGCTGCCTCGGACAGAATTGGTGGTGCGACAGGCATCGAACTCGGATAAGGTCGATTTGCAGTCGCTGCAGTCGAGTTATGTGGAGCTGCTGGACGAGAAGAATCGGCAAATCGCCGAGATGAAACAGCGACTGGCTCGCTATCAGGTGACGAATGTCGATATCGGCGATATTTCGCAGGAGGTGGGTGTGATGTCGGATAACGTGAAGTCGATGTCGCTTACCAAAGGGGTGATGTTCGACGTTGCGGGCAAACCGCTGGATACGCTGTTGGTCTGTGTCATTACGCCGAAGGATTTCCAACGCCAGATAGACCGGGAGCAGTTGCGCAAGTGGCTTTCGGTCCGCACGAAGGTCGATAATGTGAAACTGTTCGTAGAACCGAAATCGAATGAGTAAGCCGGAGGTAGAAAGACAGAAAAGCCCGAATCTGGGTTTTTGGGGAAGGATCGGACTGGAAAGCCTCTGGATTTTCTGTAAGTTTTTCTCCATTTTGCCGTATTGGTTTCGCTATTACGTGGTGGAACCGGCCGTTTTCGGTGCGTTGCGCCTGTTGCGTTACCGTTATCGGGTCGTGACGGAGAATTTGCGGAACTCTTTTCCGGAGAAAAGCCTGGAGGAGTTGCATGCTATCCGGAGAGGTTTTTACCGTACTTTGGCGGAGATTTTCGTGGATACCTTCAGTCTGGCCGGACTCACCGACGAGAAATGCCGTCAGGTCGTCGTCGTAAAGGATCTGGAAAAGCAGATGGCTGCGGTCGAGGGCCGGGACTGGATCGCTCTGACGGCTCATTTGGGGTGCTGGGAATACTGTTCGTTCTGGGGGATTATCGTCCCTTCGCAGGTGGTCGTGGCGGTCTATCATCCCCTGCGGAGTCGCGTTTTCGACGAATTGTACAAACGTCTGCGCAGCCATGCGAATATCTGTCCGGTACCGATGGCTGAGTCCCTGCGCTTCTATCTGCGAAATCGGGAGAAGGGAATCGACGGCAAGAATATCGTGATGGGACTGATTGCCGACCAGAATCCGCCGCGCCGTCCCGACAGCCATTGGTTCCGCTTCCTCAATCGGGATACGATCTTTTTCGACGGAGGGGAGAAGCTGGCGCTGCGTTGCGGCCTGCCCGTGTATTGCTGCTGGCTGCGGCGTGTCAAGCCGGGTTATTACGAGATGGATTTCGACCGGATTTACGACGGAGAAGAGGAGGTGGCTCCCCATGAAATAACGGAACGCTACGTGCGGCGTCTGGAGCAGAAGATCCGCGAATACCCCGACCTGTGGATGTGGTCGCACAAGCGGTGGAAACACAAGTCCCCGGCCGATCTGGCCCGCATGGAATGCGAACGAAAACAGAAATAGTGATCCTGAATTGGAACGGTGCCGGGCATTTGCGCCGTTTCCTGCCTTCGGTGCTCGCATCGGTTCCCGAAGGGGTCGGCGTCGTCGTGGCCGACAACGGTTCGACGGACGATTCGCTCGGCGTGCTCGAACGCGAATTTCCCGCTGTGGGGCGAATCGTACTGGACCGTAACTACGGGTTTGCCGGAGGTTATAACCGGGCGTTGGAGTATCTCGATGCGGACTATTTCATTCTGCTCAATTCGGATGTCGAAACGCCTGCCGGATGGGTCGAACCGCTCGTCGAAACGCTCGATCGGGATCGGACCGTGGCTGCCGTAGCGCCCAAGCTGCTGTCGCTCGTCGAGCCTGCACGGTTCGAGTATGCCGGAGCTTCGGGCGGTTTCATCGACTACCTGGGGTATCCTTTCTGCCGAGGTCGTATTTTGCAGTGTGTCGAACGGGACGAAGGGCAGTACGACGATGCCCGCGATGTTTTTTGGGCGAGCGGCGCTGCTTTCTGCTGCCGGGCCGAAGTATTTCGGGCGATGGGCGGTTTCGACGAGGATTTTTTCGCCCACATGGAGGAGATCGACCTCTGCTGGCGGATGCAGCTGGCCGGTTACCGGGTGCGGATCGAGCCCCGGAGCCGGGTTTATCACCTCGGCGGGGGGAGTCTGGCGCAGGGATCGCCTTCGAAGGTGTTTTACAACCATCGCAATAATCTGGCGATGCTCTACAAGTGTGCGTCGCCGGTGCAGCGGAGCGTCGTGGCTATCGTGCGTCCGGTGCTCGACTCGTGCGCGGCGCTGTCGTACCTGATGCAGGGGCGTCCGGATTACGTGCGGGCCGTGGGACGTGCGTGGCGGGATTTTCTGCGGGCGCACAAGGCGCTGGCCGCCAAGCGGCGGGCTGTTCGCGGTGCGGCGAAGGGGAAGCCCCGGGGCATATACTGCGGGTCGATCGTTCTGCGTTATTTATTAGGTCGCAGACGGTTCGGCAAGTTGCTGTAAAGGGGCGGCGATTCGAATGCGACCGCTGCCTTATGTGTCGATGTTCGGACGGGGGCGATTTAAGCTGGCGATAATATACTTTTGTGTACCTTTGGGGGTGTGTAGCGGCCCAAGTCCTCTCCGAGAGGAGATCCGGAGAGGCAGAATTATAAATGCGGCTGCGAATCTCAAATAAGCGGCTGCCGGATTCGGAGCTGTGACTGTCGGATAAAGGTACGCTGAAATACATAATTACCCTGAAGAAAGTATTTGGATGGAAAAACTGGTTGTCATACCTACTTATAACGAGCGGGAGAATATTTCGAAGATGATCTCGAAGGTGATGTCGCTCGAGGGCGGTTACCATTTGCTCGTGGTGGACGACGGCTCGCCCGATGGAACGGGAGCGATCGTCAAGGAGCGGCAGGCGGAGTTTCCGGATCGTCTGTTTCTGTTGGAACGCTCGGGAAAACTGGGGTTGGGCACTGCCTATATCGAGGGATTCCGCTGGGCGCTGGCTCGCCCGTACGATGCCGTGTTCGAAATGGACTGCGATTTTTCGCATAATCCCGACGATCTGCTGCGGCTTACCGCCGAATTGGAGGCCGGAGCGGATGTCGCCGTCGGTTCGCGGTATTCGAAAGGAGTGACGGTGGTGAACTGGCCTATGTCGCGGCTGTTGATGTCCTATTGCGCCTCGCGGTATGTGCGGATCGTGACGGGGATGCCCGTCTGCGATGCGACGGCCGGATTCGTCGGCTATAAGCGGGAAGTGCTTGCGGCGATCGATTTCGACCGGATCGAGATGGTGGGGTACGGATTCCAGATCGAGATGAAATATACGGCCTGGAAGATGGGATTCCGCATCGGCGAGGTGCCGATCATCTTTGCCGACCGGACCGAAGGAACCTCCAAGATGTCGGGCGGTATCTTCGGCGAAGCGTTCTTCGGGGTGCTGGCCCTGCCGTTTCGAACGATCGCCCGGAAGAAATAACGATCGTTGCGTTGCCGGGAAGTGTATTCCTCTTATGCGGGCGGTAAATAGAGTGTTGAGAGGGAAAACGGAGAAATGGTTACGATAAGGGAATATCGGACGACAGACAAGGATGATGTGATGGAATTGATCCGGCGGAATACACCAGAATATTTTGCGGCGGAAGAAGAAATTGATTTGAGTGATTATCTGGATCGAGAAATAGAGTTGTATTATGTGCTGGTCACGAATGACAGGATCGTTGGTTGCGGCGGAATAAATTTTGCCGATGATAAAACCGTCGGCAAAATAAGTTGGGACATCATACATCCCGATTATCAGGGAAAATCGCTTGGGAAGCAACTGCTCGAATATAGAATCGACAAGTTGAAATCAATTGATCGTGTCCGCAAGATAACCGTCAGAACTTCGCAGTTGGTTTATAAGTTCTATCAGAAGCAAGGCTTTGTGTTGAAAGCGACGCATAAGGACTATTGGGCCAAAGGTATCGATATGTATTATATGGAGTATGAAGGCAATTAGAACCCCTCTGTATTTTAAAATGTAAGATATATTTTACTCCTGAATACAGCAACGACAGGGCGTCGGAAATTTTCCGTGAATGTCCGATATGGAGTTTACGGCGAATATTGAAAACACGATTTATCAATCGAAAAGCCGGAGCTTCGATAGCTCCGGCTTTTTCATTTTACCGTAGAAGAAATATCTATTTGTTGATCTTGGCCCACGAATCCTTGAGGGTCACCGTGCGGTTGAATACCGGGTGTCCGGGCTTGGAATCCGTATCGGCGCAGAAATACCCTACGCGCTCGAACTGGAACGGCTGCCCGATGGGAGCCTCCCCAAGCGACGGTTCCAGATAGCCTCGGGTGACGATCATCGAATCGGGGTTGAGATTGTCCTCCCAAGTCTGCCCCTCCTCGACGTCGTCGGGGTTCTCCTTGGTGAAGAGCGGGTTGAACAGACGGATTTCGGCTTCGACGGCGTCTTTGGCCGACACCCAGTGGATGACGCCTTTCACGCGGCGGCCGTCGCTCGACGAACCGTTGCCCGACTCCGGGTCGTACGTGCAGCGAAGCTCCGTGATGTTGCCTTCTGCATCCTTGACGACCTCTTCGCATCGGATCAGGTAGGAGTAGCGCAGGCGCACCTCCGTACCGGGACTCAGGCGGTAGTATTTCTTGGGCGGGACCTCCATGAAGTCGTCGCGTTCGATATAGATCTCGCGCGAGAAAGGCACCTGGCGCGTGCCGGCGTTTTCGTCTTCGGGATTATTGATCGCCGTGAAAAGCTCGGTTTTGCCTTCGGGGTAGTTGGTGATGACGACTTTCAGCGGGTTGAGTACCGCCATGCGGCGTTCGGCGACCTTGTTCAGGTCTTCGCGCACGCAGAACTCCAGCTTGCCCAGGTCGATCACGTTGTCGCGCTTGGCTACGCCGACCATTTCGGCGAAGTTGCGCACCGAAGCCGGCGTATAACCCTTGCGGCGCAGGGCGCAGATGGTCGGCATGCGGGGGTCGTCCCAGCCCATCACGGCGCCCTCCTGCACGAGTTTCAGAAGACGGCGCTTGGACATCATCGTATAGGTGAGGTTCAGGCGGGCGAATTCGTACTGGTGCGAGGGATAGATGTCGAGCGCTTGGATGAACCAGTCGTAGAGCGGACGGTGCACGTCGAATTCGAGGGTGCAGATCGAGTGGGTGATCCGTTCGATCGAATCGCACTGGCCATGCGCATAGTCGTACATCGGATAGATGCACCATTTGTTACCCGTGCGGTGATGCTCGGCGTGCAGGATGCGGTACATGATCGGGTCGCGGAACAGCATGTTCGGGTGCGCCATGTCGATTTTGGCTCGCAACACCTTCTCGCCGTCGGCGAACTCGCCCTTTTTCATCCGCTCGAACAGGTCGAGGTTTTCCTCGACCGAGCGGTTGCGCCAGGGCGACTCCTTGCCGGGCTCGGATACCGTGCCGCGCGTGAGGCGGATCTCTTCCTGCGTCTGGTCATCGACATAGGCCAAGCCTTTCTTGATCAGGACGACGGCCCAGTCGTAGAGCTGGTCGAAATAGTCCGACGCATAGCGTTCCAACGCCCAGTCGAAACCCAGCCACCGGATGTCGCGCTTGATCGAATCCACGTACTCCACGTCCTCCTTCACCGGGTTGGTGTCGTCGAAACGCAGGTTGCACTTGCCGCCGTATTTCTTGGCCAGGCCGAAGTTGATGCAGATGCTCTTGGCGTGGCCGATATGCAGGTAGCCGTTGGGTTCGGGCGGGAAACGGGTCTGTACGCGCGTGTCGCCCTTGGCGATAGACTCCTGAATGATCTCTTCGAGAAAGTTCGCGGCTTTCTCCTTGGTATTGGTGTCGTTGGTTGCGATTGCCATAGCAGGTATATTTTTCACAAAATTACAACTTTTTTCCGCCTTTGCGTCTATTTTTTGGGACGGTAAACGGTTTTTTGCAGATTGACCGATACTTTCAGGATCTGCTGCAGGCCCAGGCCCACGCCGTCGTAATGGAAATAGAATCCGGCCGAAACGCCCACCGTGTTGTTGAAGAAGCGGCGGTTGTAGGTGACGGCCGTCTGGTTGTAGATCTTCTTGGGGGTGCCGTAGAAAGGCGTGCCGGCATACAGTCCGTAGCCGTAGATGTCCCAGAAGGGGAGCATGTTCTCGCCGACGTAGAGTTCGTTGAGCAGACAGACACCCCAGCGGCTTACCGACAGGGCGAGGCGCCCGCCTTTGGGCGCTTTCCAGCCCTCTTCGGTGCGGCGGTCGCGCTGCAGGCTTTGCAGGTAGCCCAGCCGGGCATCGAAGGTGTAGGCTCCTTCGTAGCGGTAGCCGACGTAGGGATTGAGCAGGATATGATCCACGACCCCTTCGTCCAACTCCGTATTGTCGGTTTTGGCGTAGTGGAGCAGGGTCATGACATAGCCGCCGTACCAGTGGCGTCCCTTGTATTCGCCGCCCGAGAGGATGCGGAACTTCTCGCGCGTCTGGTACGAGCGCATTCCCTCCCAGTCGAGGGCGAACTCGATGAAGGAGCCCGTTTGGGATTTATAGTGGGCGGCCAGGCCCTGGATGCGATTATTATAGAACGAGTAGGCACTGCCCAGGAAGAACGGATCGTATCGGGCCAACAGCAGAGAGCGCGGGAAAATACCGGCTACGGCCTGTGCCGTCTTCGAGTTGAACTGGTAGTAGATCTGGGGGTCCACTTTACTCAAGAACTTGTGTTCCTTGTCGCCGAAGTCTTGCAACAGATCGACGGCTACCACCAGCTGGTTTTTTTCGGACCAGATAACACCCGCTTTCGGGGTCAGGCGCATACTGAAGAACGTGTGCGAATCGTCGATGTTGCAGTCCGAGTGTTCGCGGTTGTCGAACCAGGTGTCGAAGTCGGCTCCGATGAAAACCTCCTGGGCCGAGGCGCCGGCGGCAGCCAGCAGAAGTGTCAGGATAAGTGCGATTTGCTTCATAGGCGATCGTAGTCGTTTGTCGCACGTTCCGTCCGGTTGCCGGTCCGCCGGGCGGAGCCGTCTGCGGAACGGGACGCTTTTGCGTGTATTCAGGTCGCCAAAGTTAGCTAAAATATTCGGATTTGCTTACTTTTGCCGTGAAAACAGGGAAGTTGTAACGATGAGAAAGATTACCAACGAAGAGCTGGGGCGTCCCTCTGCCGGGGAGTTCGCCCGTATGGAGAAAATGCCGGTGGCGGTCGTGCTGGACAACGTGCGCTCGATGCAGAACGTCGGGGCCTTTTTCCGCACGGCGGACGCCTTTGCCGTCGAACGCATCGCCTTGTGCGGCATCACCGCCACCCCGCCCAACCGGGAGATCCACAAGACGGCGCTCGGAGCCGAGCTGACCGTTGCGTGGGACTATTTCGCCGCGACGACCGACTGCATCGCTGCGCTGCGTGCGCAGGGGTATCTCATTTACGTCGTGGAGCAGGTCGAAGGAGCCGTCATGCTGGATGAATTCCGGCCTCGACCGGGGCAGAAATACGCCCTGGTGTTCGGTAACGAGGTGGACGGCGTGGCGCAGGAGGTCGTGGATGCGGCAGACGGGGCAATCGAGATTCCGCAGGCCGGAACCAAACATTCGGTGAACGTTTCGGTGGCTGGAGGAGTCGTTTTGTGGAACTTTTTTTGGCAAATCCGGCCAAAGCGCTAAATTTGCCCCGGTTTACCGGAGGGAAAAGGAGGAATATCCGGAGGTTTCCCGATTCGAAAATTGAAAATATATAATGCTATGTCAGTAGAGAGTACAGTGAGGGCGGTCACGACGTATCGTCTGTGGGAGATGAAGCAGCGCCGGGAGAAGATCGCCATGCTGACTTCGTACGATTATTCGATGGCCCGCATCGTGGATGCGGCGGGGGTCGATGTGATCCTGGTGGGCGACTCGGCGGCCAACGTGATGGCGGGTTACGAAACGACTGTGCCGATCACGCTCGATATGATGATTTATCATGCCCGCTCGGTCGCACGCGCCGTGCGCCGTGCGCTGGTGGTGGTCGATCTGCCGTTCGGTACGTACCAGGGAAATTCGAAAGTGGCGCTCGAGTCGGCCGTCCGCATCATGAAGGAGACCGAGGCCGATGCGGTGAAGATCGAAGGCGGCGAGGAGATCCTCGAATCGGTGAACCGTATCCTTTCGGCGGGAATCCCCGTGATGGGGCATCTGGGCCTGACGCCACAGTCGATTCATAAGTTCGGCACCTATAACGTGCGGGCCAAAGACGAGGAGGAGGCCGAGAAGCTGGTGCGGGACGCCCATCTGCTCGAAGACGCGGGATGTTTCGCCATCGTGCTCGAGAAGATTCCTGCGGCGCTGGGTACCCGGGTCGCCTCCGAACTGCGGATTCCGATCATCGGTATCGGGGCCGGGGGCGGCGTGGACGGACAGGTGCTCGTGATTCACGATATGCTGGGGATCAACAAGGGTTTCTCGCCGCGTTTCCTGCGCCGTTATGCCGATTTGCACGAGGTGATGACCGGTGCGGTCACGTCTTATGTTGAGGACGTTAAATCGGGCGATTTCCCGAATGAGTCGGAGCAATATTAGAAATACGGGTTTTTATATCCTCTTTATGTGTATCGGAAGTTCCCGGCGGAGCTTCCGATATTTTTTCGTTATGTCCTGTTTCCTGCGAACCGATGCTTGAGGGGAATAGGCTTTCGTGCCGGATGGACGGCGCGAGACCGTATTGTGGCTTTCACCGCTGTATGTACGGCGATATGTCGGCGGCGGGGTGAGAGTGCCGGATCCATTACGGGGATTGCCGATCTCGAAAGTTCGGGAAAGGGACGGGAACGGATTTGTCCCGATCTTCGAAAATAGCGCACGTTTCGTTTGGAATGCAATAATTTATTTGCTATCTTTATAAAAGAATGAGGCCGAAATCCCGGCAGACAGGCCGATTCGGGTTTTGACCGCAGGTGAAGATCGATTGAGAATGAATGGCGGGAGGGTATCTTCTGGCGAAGATTCCCGCTGCTGACCCAAGTAAATAAATAATTAAACCGCTATTGCTTATGAAAAAGAAGATCGATGCGACGGAAAATCCGTCCAGACTGGAGAACGCAAGTGCAAGGGCGTTGTCCGCCGACCGTTCCGAACAGGCATCCCGTCCCGGAACATTCAGTACTATGATGAGCGACCGCGTGATTTTTTCTTCGGCATCCGCCCGGATCGTCGCTGCGGAACAGGTAAAGGGAAACAAAATCGCAGCGATGAAGCCGGGTGCGGACACTTCGCTGGCATCGGCTGCCAACTGGAAAACGACGAACGGCAGCAACCTTTCGTTCGGAAATTTTCACGGTAAATCGTGTATGAAAACCGTAGGTGCCGGATCATCGGCAGGGGTCTGGCTCGACTATTTCGAAGATGCCCCGCTTTGTTCCCAGGGACGGCCGATGGCGACTTCGGTCGATGTCTTCGCCGAGGCTCCGGCGCAGATTCGTTTGGGAGCTGCGGATGAAACGAAAAGTATCGTCGAGCTTGCGGAATATCAAGTGGGGCGATGGATTCGGATATCGACGGTTTTGACACCGACCGGTATGCGGAATTTTCAGATATATAATAATACCGCTGGAGCCATTGTATATTTCCGGAATGCGAAGGTCGAGTTTTCCTCTTCACCGACACTCTATACGCCGCAAACCCAGGATAATATTTGGCATGCCGATTTGGAATTTCTTTACGGTTGCAACAACTTTGTGAAAAACGATCAAGTCTATTTCCTTCAGAAAAATTCGGCATCCGGTGCTGCAACTCGTCAATATTGGAAACTGGTAACAGCTGCGGGAGAAGACTGGATCGAGTTTTCGAGTACCGATTCCGAAGGAACCGGCGAGCCTCAACCGGGCGATTGGATCGCTCAGCTCGGTAATCGCAGTGATGCTAAACGCCAGTCAGCTTTAGTACAGGAATTTACTTCAGAAGGTAAAATCCTTGTCGTATGGTATGAAGGAATTGATTCGTTTAGTATGACCGACCGGGATCGTATGCATATAGGCAACGGAGCTATGGATGCTGAAGTTATGAACGTGGGTACAATTAATTCTTCAACGATCAATAATAAAGGCGAAGTGGAAACTAATACGTTGAATGTCAAGAGTCGGATCGATGCGGGGACCATCGTCGCCACAGGCAATATCACGACGAAGGGAACCCTGACCGCTTCAAAGATCGAGGGCGATTTCCCCATGGATATACCGGATGACTTGGAGGTTAATACCGTTACGGCTTCGGGGACTGTGAAAGCTCTCAATGGAGAGTTCGATACCGTTACAGTGAAAGATAAAAACATTATATTAAATCAAGAAGGAATCACCTGTAAAGGACCCGCATTAGCAGGTAATTTGTCTGCGAATGGAATTGTATTGAAAAAGGATAATACTACATATATTGAATTATCAACTTTAGGTAATCTATACACGGTTATCCGTCTCCATAATCTTCCACAAGGCGGCCCTAAAGATTCTCGGATTCAAACCTTACCCACTAATCATATTTTTATCAATACAGATGAACCTTTTGCAGAAAATCAATTTGGTAAATTTTACCCTTTAGGTATCAAACTATAACGATATTCACTGAAAAGAGAGGAAAATTTTCCTCTCTTTTTATAGTTTCTTGATAGTTAAACATGCAAATTCTGTATCGTCCGTATTTTCTGAAGCACCTAACTGTTGCCAGGTCGTATTTTCGAGTGTGCAGAGCAAACCGTTGATTTCCCACTGTTGGGGATTCAGAACGCGATACACATTCTCCGATCCGCTTTGTAATTCAAATTCCGGTTCTTCAGGAGATAAACATATCTTGCACGCATATTGTAAATCATGTAGAGGATTCGGATCTGCAATTGTGGCCGTGCAGTATAATTTTTCTAATCTTTGTCCCGGTAAATTCGTAAATCCGAGAAAATTGACCGGACGAGTTCTTGCATAATAGGTCGCCTTTAATATATCAGAGTTGAGTGTATTTTCATTGTCTATATTATTTTCTAATTGCATGAGTGGTGTCCCGAAGGTGTAATAAAATGCATCGCATCGAATCTCATTTGTCACAATTGGGATAGTTTGGAATCGACGTATGGATAGATTCCCAATGGAAACAATTGCTTCGACGGTAAAATTGTCCGTTACATCTGTTAAGTCAATCGTAATTTGCGATGAATTCATATTGTAATCGGGATTGATTATATATGAGGATGAATGATCTGTTTTCCCCATAATAGGAGCCGAACAGTTCCAACGGACATTACACTTTTCTTTGGCAGGAGAAAGCCACCAGATTGATTGGATTTTTGCTGTTTTTTCTTGAATGATTTCTTCAATTAAGGAATAATAGTTTGTAAGAATTACTGATGTTTCTTCCCAAACTTCCACGCCATAGACATCGTGACCATCTTTATAAGGAATTCCCAGTTCGTCACCGATCGGATCGAAATTGGTATTGTCGTCCGAGCAGGAGGTTCCGGAGGCGAGCAAAAGCGTTGCCGTAATAAAAAGCAGAATTCTTTTCATGATAGAAGAGTGTCTAACGTATCATGTATCTTTTCGGTGATTCGGCTTGCAGGACGATAGTTTGCCGATGCGCCGCCTATATTTTTATGAAGTAAAAACTTAAAATCAAGCGCACTATATTAATTAAACGATAGAATTGTAATAAAATTTCATACGGGAATCGTTTTTTGAAAAAGGTGATACTTGGATGCCGAGACCTCGCTCCCCAGAGGCAAACAATACGCTTCGGCAGCGTCGTGGTGGCTTGATGCCCGTGATTTTGAAACGGTCGCCCTGCTGTAAGGATGTTTTTCTTGCTGTGGAGCCGATTTTTTGGAAATTCGGGGCGTGTACGAAAAATAATCCAAAAATTATGATTACTTTTGCAGGCAACAAAATCTCACTCCTATGTCTTTTATCAATGAGAAGGTGCAACCCGAAGGACTTACGTTCGACGATGTGCTTCTGGTGCCCGCATACTCCGAAGTGTTGCCGCGTGAGGTCAGCGTAGTGACCCGTTTTTCCCGAAACATCCAACTCAACATCCCGATCGTATCGGCCGCCATGGATACGGTGACCGAGGCGCCTCTGGCTATCGCCCTGGCCCGCGAAGGCGGTATCGGCGTAATTCACAAGAATATGTCGATTGCCGAGCAAGCGGCTCACGTGCGGAAGGTGAAGCGTGCCGAAAACGGTATGATCTACGACCCGATCACTATTTCCAAGGACGATACCGTAGGCGATGCGCTGGCATTGATGAAGGAGAACAAGATCGGCGGTATTCCCGTCGTGGCTCCGGATCAGCATTTGATCGGCATCGTGACCAACCGCGATTTGCGGTTCCAGCGCGATATGAACCGCAAGATCGACGAGGTGATGACCAAGGAGGGGCTGGTGACCACTCACAACTCCGACTTGCAGCGTGCGGCCGACATTCTGCTGCGCAACAAAATCGAGAAGTTGCCCGTAGTCGATGCCGACGGCAAGCTCGTCGGATTGATTACCTATAAGGATATTACGAAAGTGCAGGACCATCCCAACGCCTGTAAGGATGCGAAAGGCCGTCTGCGCGTTGCGGCGGGGGTCGGCATCACACCCGACGTGATGGATCGCGTGAAGGCGCTCGTCGATGAGGATGTCGATGCCGTCGTGCTCGATACGGCCCATGGCCATTCGGTCAATGTGAAGAATACGCTGCACAAGATCAAGGCGGTTTATCCGGATCTGGAGGTGGTCGTAGGCAATATCGCCACGGCCGAAGCCGCCGAGTTCCTGATTTCCAACGGTGCCGACGGCGTGAAGGTGGGTATCGGCCCCGGTTCGATCTGTACGACCCGCGTCATTGCGGGCGTGGGCGTGCCGCAGTTGTCGGCTATTTACGGCGCTGCGTCCGTAGCCCGCAAGTACGGCATTCCGGTCATTGCCGACGGCGGTTTGCGTTATTCGGGCGATATCGTCAAGGCGCTTGCCGCAGGCGGCGACTGCGTGATGATCGGTTCGATGTTCGCCGGTACGGAGGAGGCTCCGGGCGAAACGATCATTTACAACGGCCGCAAGTTCAAGAGCTATCGCGGCATGGGGTCGTTGGACGCTATGAAAGCCGGTTCGGCCGACCGCTACTTCCAGAAGGGCGATGTGAATATCAATAAACTGGTCCCGGAAGGTATCGTGGCCCGTGTGCCCTTCAAGGGAATGCTTTCGGAAACGGTTTTCCAGTTGGTCGGCGGTATTCGCGCCGGTATGGGTTACTGCGGTGCGCGGGACATCGAGGCGCTCAAGCAGGCTCAATTCATCCGCATCACCTCGTCGGGTATGCAGGAGAGCCATCCCCACGATGTTGCCATCACGAGCGAGGCGCCGAATTACAGCAGCGAGCGCTAAACTCCTGACCCGCTATGTCGAATTTCCGAAGAAATCGGTTGCGAACGACCCGATACGATTGGGCGGCGGTGTTCGTTGTTCTGACGCTTTTGGCGATCTGGTGGTTTACGGGCTGTCGGTACGCATGGATGCGCCATCTGGTGTTGGCATCGGCGCTTTTCTATTTTTTCGTCGTCCGTATCGCCGTGAATCTGTACCGTATGAAAAAGGATAATTCGGAAAATGCGAGTGAAGAAAATAAAACCAAATTAGGATAGATGCAGGAAAAAATAGTCATTCTGGATTTCGGATCGCAGTACACGCAGTTGATCGCACGCCGCGTGCGTGAACTCAACGTCTATTGCGAGATCCACCCTTTCAACAAGATCCCTGAACTGGATGCTTCGGTGCGGGGCGTCATTCTTTCGGGAAGTCCCTTTTCCGTACGGGACGAGAAAGCCCCGAAGCCCAATCTGACGGCGATCAAAGGTCGTCTGCCGTTGCTGGGCGTCTGCTACGGCGCACAATACCTGGCTCATTTCTACGGCGGCGAAGTGCAGTCGGCTCCCAGCCGGGAGTACGGACGTGCGATGCTTACGGTCGTCGAGCCGTCCGATCCGCTGATGCAGGGAGTTCCGTCGCCTACGCAGGTGTGGATGTCGCACGGAGATACGATTACCTCGGTTCCCGACACCTACCGGGTGATCGCCAGCACGGAGGACGTGCGCTATGCCGCCTTCCGTATTGAGGGAGAGCGGAGTTGGGGTATTCAGTTCCATCCGGAGGTGTATCATTCGACGGACGGCATTACGCTGCTTCGGAATTTCGTGGTCGGCATTTGCGGCTGCAAACAGGACTGGACGCCGGAGAGTTTCGTCGAAACGACCGTCCGGGAATTGCGTGAGAAGTTGGGCGACGACCGTGTAGTGCTCGGTCTTTCCGGCGGTGTCGATTCGTCGGTGGCTGCCGTGCTGCTGCACCGGGCGATCGGCAAAAACCTTTATTGTATCTTCGTGGATTCGGGGCTTCTGCGCAAGAACGAGTTCGACAGCGTGCTCGAATCGTACAAGGGGATGGGTTTGAATGTCAAGGGTGTCAAGGCCCACGACCGGTTTTTGGGCGACCTGGCCGGAGTGACCGATCCCGAGAAGAAGCGCAAGATCATCGGCCGCGATTTCGTGGAGGTGTTCAATGCCGAGGCCAAGCAGATCGAGAACGTAAAGTGGCTGGCGCAGGGTACGATCTATCCCGACGTGGTGGAGTCCGCTTCGGCATCGGTCAAGGGACCTGCCGCGATGATCAAGTCGCACCACAACGTCGGCGGCCTGCCCGAAGAGATGCACCTGAAAATCGTCGAGCCGCTGCGCCTGCTCTTTAAGGACGAGGTGCGCCGCGTGGGTAAGTCCCTCGGTATCGATCCGCAATTGCTGGGGCGGCATCCGTTCCCCGGTCCGGGCCTTGCGATCCGTATTCTGGGCGATATTACCCCGGAGAAGGTGGAAATTCTGCAGAATGTGGACAAAATCTATATCGATGCCCTGCGCGAGTGGGGACTTTACGACCAGGTATGGCAGGCGGGAGCGATTCTGCTGCCCGTGAAGAGCGTCGGCGTAATGGGCGATGAGCGTACGTACGAGAGCTGCGTGGCGCTGCGTGCCGTAGCTTCGACCGATGGCATGACGGCCGACTGGGTGCACCTGCCGTACGATTTTCTGGCTGCGGTGTCCAACGATATTATCAACAAGGTGCGAGGGGTCAATCGCGTAGTGTACGACATCTCTTCCAAACCGCCCGCAACGATCGAGTGGGAATAGGAATTTAGGTCGAAAATGCAAAAGACGGAAACCCTGCGGTTTCCGTCTTTTGCATTTGTAAAATGTCGGTTCTTTGGCGGGAGTTTGGCGGCCGGCCTTTACTTGTGGGGGCGTTCGGAATGGGTTAAACGCAGCTTCGGTGCGGTTCGCTGTTATGCGAGCCGGTACAGTATCCCTTCGTAAGGCCGTAGTTCGATCGGGCCTTCTTTTTCGGCTATCGGTGGGGCAGGGTAGTTATGCAGCAATGGCATGGCTTCGGTCAAATCCGTTTTCGGGTCGAACCGGGCAGCCTTCGGGCTGAAGTTCAGGACTGTGAGGTAGTTTCGGCCTGTCCCTTCCCGCAGGTAGGCGAATACCTGCGGGTTGTCAGCATCGACCGGCCGGAACGAGCCGTAAACCAGGTCCGGATGTCCTTTGCGCAGCGTTACGGCCCGTCTGAAGAAGTTCAATACGGAATCGGGGTCGCATAACTCCCGAGCGGCATTTACCTCCGTGTGGTCGGGATTGACGCGAAGCCAGGGTTTCGCCACGGAGAAACCCGCGTAGCGGCTGCCGTCCCATTGGTAGGGAGTGCGGGCGTTGTCCCGTCCGATCTCCTGCTGTTCGCGCAGGAATTGTTCCGTATCACGGCCTTCCCGCAGGAGTTTGCGGTAATGGTTGCGCGTGTCGATGTCGTCGTACTCTTCGATGCGGGTGAATCGGATGTTGGCCATGCCCAGTTCGTCGCCGGCCAGCCAATAGGGGGTTCCCCGCATCGTGAGCAGGAACATCGTGAGCATTTTGGCCGACAGGTCGCGCCACTCGGGGGTGTCGCTGCCGAAGCGCGAAACCATGCGCGGCTGGTCGTGGTTGCCCAGATAGATCGTAGGCCAGCCGTCGCCCACGGCTGCGTCCCATTCGGCGTACATACGCTTGAGAGCGAGCAGACTGTACGGAATTCCGGTTGCGGGATCGTCCGCCTCCGTTTCGTTGCGGATGTCCGCCGCGCCGAAGTGGTAGAGCATGTCGAGCTCCTGACGTTCGGGTGCGATGAATTTCCACCCCTCTTCGGGGGAGGTTTTCGAGCCTTCGCCGACGGTCGTACAGTCGTAGCGGGAGAATACCTCGCGGTTCATTTCGTGCAGGTAGTCGTGCAGGTGCGGCCCGAGCGAGTAGTAGGGGAACACGTCCGGGTACTTGCAGAGGTCGATCTCCGGAAACGACGTGTCTTTTGCAATGTATGGAATCGAATCCAGCCGGAATCCATCGACCCCCTTGTCGAGCCAGAAACGCAGAATGTCGTAGATTTCGGCCCGCACCTCGGGATTCTGCCAGTTGAGGTCGGGCTGCTGCCGGGCGAAGTAGTGCAGGTAGTAGGACCGCGTGGGGGCGTTGTAGCACCAGGCATCGCCCTCCTCGTCGAAATGGCTCTTGCGGTAGGGCGGACGGCCCTGCTCCTCGGGCCACCAGAGGTAGTAGTCGTAGTAGGGGTTTTCCCGAGAGGTGCGGGCCTCGCGGAACCAGGGATGCTGGTCGCTGGTGTGATTCAGCACCAGGTCGAGGAGAAGACGCATGCCCCGTGCGTGTGTTTCTTTCAGGAGCCGGTCGAAATCCTCCATCGTGCCGAAGTCAGGCATGATCTGCCGGTAATCGCTGATGTCGTAGCCGTTGTCGGCGTTGGGGGATGCGAAGATCGGATTGAGCCACAGGGTTTCGATTCCCAGCCCATGCAGGTAGTCGAGTTTTTCGGTGATTCCGTTCAGGTCCCCGATGCCGTCGTCGTTGCTGTCCTTGAAACTGCGGGGATAGATTTGATAGACGATCGTTTCTTTCCACCAGGCTTTTTGCAAGGCAGGGGATGGAGGAGTGAATATGGGCATATTGTTCAGGATTCTGTTATACGATCGCAAGATAAGAAAAAAGAGAAGTAGAAGGTTCTTATCGGAGGAAAAAACGACAGGGAGTCAAAGACTCCCTGTCGTTCGATTCATATTTTTATGGCAATCGGATTTTACAGGCTACCTCCCTGGCGGACGGAAAAACGAAACGAGCGGACTTTTTCGACAGGCGGTTGCAGATGTCCTTCGTGCAGATATGGGAACACCCTTCCGCGGCAATCGAGATGCGGTTCTGCTCTGCCGATGGCGTGCGGAATGCTTCGATTCAGATATTTTTCGGATTTTTCAGGTGGAACAGGAGCGAAGGCAGGATTACGTCCCGCCAAAAATTCTCGGGCAGTAAGGTGCGGTATTTCCAGCGGCATGAGAAGAGTTTGCGGGTTTTCCGGCCGATACGGGTCAGGCGGTTACCTGACGGAGTGCGGTACACTCCGAAGCCGAGAATGTCGTTCAGTACCCGCTGTTTGAGCTGTGGATCCGGAACGGCAGAGAGCAGCGGTGTGAAATCCTCGTCGAGCAATTCGCCGGCCAATGCCGTGAAAATGTTATAGACCGTGTCGTAACCGGTTGCAGCGTAAAGCGTAAGGATTTTCTCGAAGTCGATTTCCGATTGCTCGCTGCGCAGGAAAAGGCCCCAATCCAGCAGATGTCGGAGGTTGATGCCTTCCGTCCCGAAATGCCGGGCCATGTGGCGCAGCAGATAGAGTGCGTTGAACATCGGGGATGGGGTGTAATAGCCCGCCGGCGCTAATCGGCTGTTCTCTGCTTCACCCACGAGAAAATCGTCTATGGCACGCTCCGTCCGGCGGTGCGACGGCATAAGCAGATGGCTGTGATTTTCGACCATGACGCCCTTGTAATGGAAAACGGCATGTTTTTCACTATCGTAATTGATTTTAATCCCCAGCTCTTCGATCAAACGGTTGCCCTTGTCGCAGTCGTCGAGCCACAGATCTATGTCGCCGCATTCGCGGTGCTCCGGCCGGGGGTAGTAAATGCTGAGGCCCAGCCCTTTCAAAAGGATCGTACGGACGCCGTGCGAAGCGAAGAGCGTTGTCAGTTCGTGTGCGGCACGGGTCTGTTGGGCATGGCGCTTCTCGATGGCTTCCGAACTCAGGGCCCAACGGATTTTGAGGGCTCTGGAGGGCTGTTGCTGTTCCGGGAGCCGGAGAATCGTGTCGAAGAGCAGGGCCGTAACGCCGTGTTGGGCCGCAAGGGTAAAAAGACGGGTCCAGTCTTCTTCAGACAAGTTCAGTATGTTTGGCTGTAATATGCTAGGGGTAATGGTTGGGCGCAACAATGCAAGCAGCAAAGTATGAAGTTTATACGTAATATCTTTTTGCACATATTCCGGAAATGGCTTTATTGGTCGATCATATACTTTGCTGTTTTTCATGTTATCAACTTGTAATTTTTATATCCGGATGTTGTTTATGGCTGCTTGATTGACAGATGGTTCTAATGTATATCCTTAATACGAAGCATAAATAGTACGATTCGATTTATCGGATAAATTTTTTTATGGATGAAACAACTTCGAGAATCTGTTCGTCGGTTAAAGAGGGGCCGGAAGGAAGACATAGTCCTCGTTCGAAGATGGTTTCCGCAATTTTGTTTCCATAATATGCGTTGCGTGAGAAAATTGGCTGCATATGCATCGGACGCCAAAGCAGACGTGATTCGATATTCTCCTGTTCGAGATGTATGCGAATGTCATTCGCTGTTTTGTTATTGCATTTTTTCGCATCGACTTCGATGCAGGTCAACCAGAAGTTCGAATCGTATTCGGAGGATGGATTCTGCTTGACATGAATTCCTTCTGTGTCCGCGAAGTTTTCGGAATAAAGTGTATGTATTGCCCGGCGGCGTGCGATATATTGTTCGAGAACAGTCATTTGACCTCGACCTATACCGGCGCAAATATTGGATAATCGGTAGTTATAACCGATGTGTTTATGGTAGTAATAGGGGCGATCTTCACGTGCCTGCGTAGCGTAGAAAATTGTGCGTTTCGCCTCTTCTTCGGTTCTGCAAATCAGGGCGCCTCCGCCAGAAGTAGTGATCATTTTGTTGCCGTTGAACGACAGCGCTCCGAATTCTCCGAAAGTGCCGCATTTTTGCCCCTTGTATTCAGATCCGATAGCTTCTGCTGCGTCTTCGCAGATTGGAATATTGTACTTTTCGGCAATGGCGCATATTTCGTCTAATTTGGCTGGCATGCCGTACAGATGTACCGGAATGATGGCTTTAGGATATTTTCCGGTTTTAGCTTTTCGATCGTGGATGGCTTGTTCCAAAAATTGTGGCGACATATTCCAAGTTTCCTCTTCTGAATCGACGAAGACGGGTGTTCCGCCCAGGTAGGTTATCGGATTGGCTGATGCCGAAAATGTGAACGATTGGCAAATCACTTCGTCTCCGGGACCTATTCCCAATTGCAAAAGTCCCAAATGAATGGCTGCTGTACCGGATGAGAGGGCAACGATATGTCTGCCCTGTCCGATGAAAGTTTCTAGATCTTTTTCGAATGCATTAACGTTGGGGCCGAGCGGAACGACCCAGTTGGTATCGAATGCTTCTTGAATGAATTGCTGCTCACAGCCGCTCATACGTGCCAGCGAGAGATGGATGCGTTGTTTCATAACGAATTATTTTTGAATTTCCGGAGTCGGATACGTGTGGAAAATCGTTTGGAAAATTAGTTTCAGATCTCCTCGAAAAGTGTGGGTATAATAGTAGTCGAGATTGATTTGAACTTTGTCCGGAAAAATTATTTCATTGTTATATTTTACAGGATCGGGGACTTGTGCCAGTAGCTCTTCCTCATTGGCATATTTGAGCGAGGCTGGTCCGGTTATTCCTGGGCGTAATTTCAGAATGAGTTTATTTTCTCCAGTTAGTTGATCCGCATATCCGGGTACATCGGGACGTGGTCCGACGAAACTCATGTCACCGATCAATACATTCCATAATTCGGGGAGTTCATCGAGTTTATATTTTCTCAAAACGGCACCCAAAGGGGTGATTCGGCTCTCTCCTGCAATGGAAATACTGGAGCCTGAATGGATTACTTGCATCGAACGGAATTTATACATCGTGAAGAGCTTTCCCTCTTTTCCGACACGAACCTGTTGGAAAATGACAGGGCCTCCCGGCATTTTGATTTTGATCAAAATAGCTATGATTAGTAGAATCGGACATAAACAAATCAACCCCAAGAATGATGCCGTGCGGTCGAAAATCCACTTTGCGTCCATTGTAATGACAATTATCGAAAAATTTTATACGCGATTTTTTTTACCCAAGCAGGGGCGATGAGCAGACAGAACATGGCATAGGCGAATAAGTCGGCGGTATGGCCGTAGTGCAAGTTTTTGTTGATTTGCAATCTGTCCGCCAATTGTTTTTTTGCAAAAACCCATCCATTCCGGCGCTTTTTGAACAAGGCTTCGGTCATTCTGAATTTCAATACTACGTTCGGAAGATTTGCTATATTCACTCCATGCATTAGGCCGTCGTACCAAAGCATCGTATCTTGGTTTTTCCGATATTCAGGGCGGTAACAATGTCCGATTTTATCAAAAAAACTTTTGCGGAATAAAACGGCGGGATGGGCGAGGGGATTTCTTTTCGCAAAAAATTTCTTGCATTCGGTGGGAGTCGCTGGATAAACGATTGTTTTCCCGGATTCGCAACCTTCTTCGTCGATTTCGTTGATAGCCCCTCCGACGACATCTATTTCGGGGTGTTCATTCAGAAAACAGATCTGTTTTTCGATGCGATCCGGCAACGAGATATCGTCTGCATCCATACGGGCGATGTATTCGTAACCGTTGTCGAAACATATTTGGAGCAGATCGTTTAAGACGCAGGCGAGTCCCCGATTCTCTGCAAAACGTACAATCGATACGTTTTTGTTATTTTCATACGCTTCCAGACATGAATTTAAGGAATTTCCTATGGGACCATCTACTCCTATATATATTCGACAGGAATAAGTCTGTTTTATGATGCTGTCAATAGCGGGGCGGACGTATTGGGGCGTATCGTTTTTATAAACGGGGATAATGACGGCAACAGGATAATTCATCGTGATTAGAGTTTTGTATATTTTTCTATTATGTCCATCCACTGCTGCAAAACGGTATTTTTGTCGACTAAGTGTTTGATTGTATTGGATGCGCGAAGTCCGATCTCGCGTGCAGCCGTTTCATTTTCCGATAGATATGAAAATGCTTGTGCGATCGAGTTTGCATCGTCGGCGAAGCATCCGTTTATGTGATCTATAATTAGTTCTTTTGCACCAGATACTTTTGTACTGATTACAGGCAATCCGAGGTACATTGCTTCTATCATTGCATTCGACATTCCTTCATAGTCGGAAGATAGGACGAATACTTGTGCCGATTTCATTTGTGAAGCTATGTTAGCAGACCTGCCTTGTAACCTGACACGACATCCTTTTCGTTCTATATATTCTTCGAGTTCCTGTCGCATAGGGCCTTCTCCATAAATATCTAAGCAGTGATCAGGATGGGTTTTACTGAAAAGTGCAAAAGCATCGATCATCATTTTCTGGTTTTTTTGAGGATCGAGTCGTCCGACGGAGATTATTTTCTTTTCTTTGTGGCTGCTTAATGCTGATTGCCATTCGAATTGTTCTGATATGGGATTGGCGATTACGGATATGCGCTTATGGTATTTTGCTGGAAAATATTTCTTAATCTCCGGGGTTTGTACAACCATATGTTGCATTCTGAATAAGAGCATTCTCCGTATTATTTTTCGGAATAGGCTGGCTTTTCCTGGGTCATTTCGTTCGGAAACAATAATAGGTGTCCGGGTAAACAGCATACAAGCCAATGTTGCTACAAACACAGGTAACATGAAGGCGATAACAAGGTCATATTGCCGTAAATATTTGCGTAGCCACAATAATTTAGCCGTGATGTCCCGGTGATGATCATCTGCAAATGCGAGTTTTATTGCCGGATTTATGTCGTATGCAATCATCCGTTTTCTTAAACATACGATGCTTACTTCGTAGGTTTTACAAAGAGAATTAGCAAGGGTAGAGAGGACACGTTCTGATCCACCGGAGGATAGGGTGTCCGTTACGAATACTATTTTCATCAAAAGGATTACTTTTTATCGGATGGTTGAAGGCATACAACCTTTTTTATGAGGTTTTCCCATTCTGCGTATATTTTTTCGGGAGAGTGTGTTTCGCAGAGTTTATGCGCATTATGGCTAAGATTGTCTGCGAAAAATTGGTCTGATAGTATTTTCTCCATTGCGGTCTGTAATGCTTCCACGTCGCCAATGGGGGTTAGCAATCCATTTGTCCCGTTTTTTATCAGAAATCTCGCGCCCCCACCTTTGCAGTCGGTCGATATGCAGGGTACTCCTAAAGCCATCGCTTCCATCAGTGCGTTGGGCATACCTTCGAAGTCGGATGAAAGCACGAACAGTGAAGAACGTTCGATTTTCTTCCGGATTTCTGTCGTGTAACCGGGAAAGCTGACTTTGTCGGCAATTCCCAAGTTTGAGGCCAATAATTCGAGGTCTTTCCGCAGCGGACCGTCGCCGTAAATGACCAGTTTGTAGGCTGGATATTTGGCTGTTATACCCGCGAATGCTTTTATCAGGAGAGCATGATTTTTCTGTTCGGTCAGCCTGCCGGAGGAAACGATCTGCTTGTTTCTCGGACCTGAGTATTCTGCGGTGATGAACTCCTTGTTGATCGCATTCGGAATGATTTTTACGGCTGCGCTGCCGATGGAATTCCCGTACCAGTTTTTTTGAATTTCGGTTTGGAACACCCAGCCATCGGCTTTATGGGCAACTTTCTTCAATCGCTTTTGTTTCGAAGGAGGGTACGTGGAGGGATCGACACGCTCCGAAGCGATAATTTTGGCTTTGGTGAGGAATCGAAGTGATAATAGCAGGATTGTCGGTATCGGCAACATAACTATATAACAGTCGCATCGGGTTTTGCGGATGAGCTTGCATACTCTGTAGAAACGAAGCAGATTGTCGTGCAGGAAGTTGCTCCGTTCTTGCTGGTGCAAGAGTGCTTGGCGACTTATTTTTGTCGAAAGCGGATACGTCGCCTCGTCATCGGATATGGTGATAAATTCGATATCGTGTTCACGTTGGCAGAGAAAATTGGCGAGGTTGCAACAAACTCGTTCGGCTCCTCCGCCCGAAAGTCCGCTTGTAAAGAAAACGATCTTCATGTTATTATTTACGAATCAATTGCAACATTTTGCCGGTGTTCTCTCCGAACAAGGATTCGCCGTTGACCATTTGGCAAAACCAAGCACTTTGCCCTGTCGTATTGACTTCTATAAGAACAACGGCTCCTTCTGTATCGAGAGACAGATCCCAGGACAGAATCCCTAAGTACGGTAGATTCGCATGCATTTTTAGTACAGTTTCTTTTATTCGAGTCAAATTCCCCCCCCCTATGTTGTAGCCTGAGAATTTGACCTTTGTATCCGGGTGAAAAACAAAATGTTCTCCTTGTTCCGAAAATGCTTCTTTTTTTAGTGTACCGTCTGCGTTTATTCCGATACATACTCCTCCGTAATGGATGTTATCACGATCGGATGAAGATCGGCCCAGCCTCAATGCGATGGGGCAAATATGGATTCGGTCGTCGAGGATATAGGTTATGACCCGAAACGTATTTACAGACGATGGATTCAATGTGGCAAGAACGTCCGCTTGATGGATTAATTCCTGTACAACGAAATTATTTCCGAATTTTTCCAGTACTTCCCGAACGGCCAAAGAGCTGCCGATGTCTTGTCCTCCGACAAAGTTGCATATCTGCACATCGCGTCCGCTACTGGTGTCTATCGTCTTTTTCACCACGCATTTGCCTCGGTCGAATAATGACATATAGGCTTCGGCTGGGGATAACAGAGCATTGTTCCCGTTTCTGTATATGCCTTTTACGCAGGATAGATAGGTTTGGGGGATGTGAAGGCCTTCTATTCCGGAGAACAATAGCGGCAAAAAACTTTTGTCGCCCAATATTTCTGCTTCTCTGTATGGATTGAGTTTCGGCTCCAATCGTGTCGAAAATAGAATTTCGGGGAAATAATCTTTGCAGTATATGCCGGTGTAGCTTTGGTACAGTCTGTGCCAGGCCGTAGATAACGATTTTCCGTAGTTTTTTCGGAAGAATTCTTTTATCTCCTGCTTCTGGGTTTCAGTCAGGGAAACTTTATCGATCAATTTTCGTTTTTTTTGGATGTTCTGCCTTTCCGAATAGGATACGAGTACTCGCCGGATCGTTCGGCTGATTGCCGTCAGATGATTTTCTATCGTATGTACAGTGCCCATTTTATCTTGTTTTAGGTGGTAATGTAAGCCATTCTCCGAATTTGTAATCCCAGTCTTCCGGTTCGAACGGAGTCATACCGCTCCAGTGGAAAAAAGTCAATTCGCCGAAATATACTTTACCATTGACTTCGTACAGATCCACACGTACCTGCGGATAACCTGCGGATAACTGGGCTGCCAATTCTTTCATTTTGTCGAAATTCAGAGGTTTATTCGGTAATACGGAGGCGTTGGGATGGCCGTTACGGAATGGAAGGTGGTTGTAATCGGCATCGAAGAAGTCGAATTTTGTTTCTTCTCCCTGTGTCATTCGATCGGAGGCAATGAAGAGTGCTTTCACTTTTCCGTCAAAACAGAAGAATTTATAGTCACGCAGCTCTCCGGAAGCATTGTCTTCCATATATTGCTCGGCAATGATCCGGGGTTTTATGTCTTTGTATGGCCATTCGCGCATTCCCCAGAAAAAATTATGCCGCAGGCAAGCGTTGATTTTGCGATGGACTTTTTTATAGTTCAGTTTTGATTTGTCCTTGCAAACGATCACACCGCCGCTGTCGTGCGTACATTTCAGCACGAAACGTTCGGGTAGTTTCGAAAAATCTATATCCTCGAATTTCTCCCATACACCGAGTGTGGGGATGAGGTATTCGTGCCCGATGATATCGCCGACGATGGCCTTTACTTCGTATTTGTCGCACAACTGTGTGTATCGTGGATTCCGGTCGTAGAGTTTGAGCCATTGCAGTTTTTCGCTGAACGATTTCGGGTGTTCCAGATCGAGTTTTTTATGCATACGCGCCCAAAAAGCAATCTTCAGATATGATTTATCACTTACCCAGTTGAAATATTCTCGGTGGCCCAATGTAAGCAGCAATAAGGCTGGATTTTTTATAATATCTGTTATCGAATGGGACATATTAGTCGGCGGATGTTGATTATTTTGTCATTTGTTTTTTGTAGGCAGGATTAGCATGTCGCCCAGTTTTTTATCCCAATCTTTCGGTTCGAACGGAGTCATACCGCTAGTGGGAAAGAAAGTCAGTTCTCCGAAGAAAATATCCATTCCGATCGTATAAAAATCGACTCGGAGGAATGGGATTCCACAACTAAGTGTTTCTGCCAACGATATCATTTGAGGTAGAGTTGAAGGCATAGAAATAATGCGATCGAATTGTGGTGGGTATGCTGTTTCGACCAACGGAAGGATTTCTCCCGTTGGGGTATAATAATTAGCATGATGTTCCGTAAAACGATCAAAATCTATTTTGAATAATTTTACTTTTCCGTTGAAACAGAAGAATTTATAGTCGTATAATTCATGGGATTTTTTATCTTCTATGTATTGTTCTGCGATGATGCGGGGTTTTATGTTTTTGTACGGCCACTCTCCATTATGATGGAAGTAGTCTTCCTGCAATCCGGTGCGTAATCCGTTACGGACTTTCTGCACATCCATTTGCTGTTTGTCTTTGCAAATGTACATTCCCGTTCCGCTGTTGTGATTGCATTTGATGACGAATTTGTCGGGCAGAGTATCGAAATCCACTTCTTCCGCTTTTGTCCATACTCCCAAGGTCGGGATGATGTATTTTTCTCCGATACGTTCGGCTACCCACTTTTTTGCCTCTATTTTGTCTGCCATAATAGTATATTCCGTATAGTTTGAGCCATTGCAATTTTTCGTTGAATGTGTGGGGGGATTTCCAATTGATTCCCCCCCCCATTTTTAGTCGAAACTTTAACGACAGAAATAGCTTGTCAGATAGTAGATTACATCCGTATAGAAAGTTGAGTAGTTTATGTACCAACAGGGATGGACGGGAGATACCCCGGTTTATTTTCGAATAAAAGGAGTGAAGATATTCGAAACGGGCTTTTTCAGATGGTATAGGATCTTGATGATACATAAGAAATAATTTTATTTCAATTTCGATACGACTGTCCTCAATTTATCGAGATGGGCTTCGCAGTTGAGATAGTTGAGTATTTGATATCTCTTTTTTCGGGTAATGAACGACGGCAGTAGGCCGTGTACGAAAAGTCGTTTGGCTGTGCGGGTGCAATAGGGCTGGAATGGAACCAGAAAATTGCGACTTGTTTTTTGTGCCCACGTTTCGAATGTTGTGTTCAGCTGGTCTTCGTTCGAGATTATTTGGTTCAACTTGTCGATGCGTTCTGCGAAAATTTTACGTTCGGCTTCGTTCATCGGTATAACGGAAGGTCGTTCGTTGCATTGTGTATACGGGTATAATTCGAATTGAGGTAATGTCTGTTTGTCGAGTCGAAGCGATACCATGAAACCTTCGTTCCAGGGACCGTGACGTTCGCTTTTATGATCGAAAAGCAGATTTCCCAAGCCATAGAAAATAGGTTTTCCGTGGTATATTTCATATCCCGAATAACAATGCTGGTGGTGGTTGATTATTGCGTCGGCGCCGGCATCTATAAAAAAACGATAAGTTTCTTTCATGCGGGGAGATGGCAACGCGTAATGTTCGTGTCCTCCATGCACGATGACCAAAACATAATCGGCTTTTGTCCGTGCCTCTTGTATATTGTAATATTGTTGTATCGGATTTAATGGATTGGCGCCGGCGGTTGTGGCCGTTGCTATAGAGAACTCATGTTCACAACAATTCACGATCGCTAATGTTCCCTTCTCTTTTTGATTTATGTACAGAACAGTTGCTGCTTCAGCCGAATTCTTACCGATGCCGACTGTCTTTATTCCGGCGTTTTCAAGCAGTTCGCGGGTTTCAATACAGCATTTTGTACCTTGGTCGAGGATGTGGTTGTTGGCGAGTGTGCAAACATTGAAACCGGCATACTTGACGGCATCGACTGCGGCGGGCTGCCCTTGTAATGTGGGACCGCTTTTGGTAATTGGAACTCCTGCGTGCAAAACGATTGGGAATTCGAAATTTATGATACTGACATCTGCCTGCTCCGTGAGGTATTTAATGTCGTCGAACAACGAAGCGTAGTTGCCACGGGCGATAAGATCTGATATTCGGTATCTATCGCAAAAATCGCCTGCTATCAGAACATTCATAAGCGAGCTGTTATTTTGTTGATTATTCTATTGGCACAATATGCTGTCGTTATACCTGTTACAATAATCAATGTATAGCGCAGGTAATTACCGTAATTCAAATGGTCAAGTGTGGTTTCCCAGGGTAATAAACCGATCAATAATATCATACAACCATTGGTCAAATAGGATTCTAACGAGATTTGCCCCATAAAAGTACATATCCGTTTGATCCATACGCTTTTTTTGATGAAGAAGTACGATACGAGCATAATCGGATATATCTCCAACCATTCCCAGAACGTATTTGCCGGAAAGATAATTTTTATGACGAGAAAACAGCCTGCTATTATTCCTGTCAATTTCAAAAGATTGACTTTCTTGCCTTTTAGAATACTGGGAGCCATATAATATCCTATGAGATAGGAAGGAATTCGTTGCAGTACGAAAGCAGTATTATTCCATACATGCGAAAACAAATTGTTGTTTTCGATTTTGATGGTACTGATTAACAGTAAGATGATGCATAAAGTCACGGTTAGCAGAGTTTGATATTTTGTTTTATCTATTATTCGGGCATAAAAGGGAGTTAAGAAATATAGCGGAATCAACATGGCGATATACCAAAAACCTTTGTGCTCCAACCAATAGTTCAATGTGGAAAGGCGGTATAAAAATATAGAAATGGAAAAATGTCCGTCGTTTACACAACCCAATACCAGGTAGTAGGGGAAGCAAATGAGTAGATAAGGTAGTAAAATGTGCCTGTATCTTTTTGCATACCACCGAATTACCCCCCCCCGATTCCATTTGGTCATTTTGCGTAGGGAGTGGTACATGCCCAATCCGGATAGAAACAGGAAGATATCGACTCCTCGGTTGCCGGTGATTATGATCCATCGCAGTATGTCGTTCGGACAATGTATGGCGGGAGGTAATAAGGAGTGGCATAATAGGATGAGTACGGTGGCTACTCCCATTAACTCTCTGCGGTATTGAGTGAAAATACCTAATGATACATACATACTGGGGCGCTTGTTATTATGTTTTGATCTTGAAATAGTGTTCGATATTTATAAGGAACTTAGGGGTGTTTGGAAGTATTTTATATATTGTATTTTTAATTATATAGTCTATCAATATACAGGAAACGAATACACTTAATATAATAAGAGAGGAGTATCCCAAATATTCGAATATTCCCGCATTCCATAATTTATCTGTTCTTAGAATGTCTGTCCAAAACCATTTGAATAAGCAAGTATGTTCGCTTATAAGATAGACAGCTAGGGTATGTGCCGATAATTTATTTATGAAGTTTGATTTGAAAGTTAGATGTTTTATTCCTAAGAATAGATAAACGGAACTTATCATAACTGGTACACTCGACATCTGTTTGGGGTATAGCGATGCAAAATCAGTATAATTCCATCGAAGGGCCAATAAAGAGAGGCTGTACATACCAAAGGCAACCGTTATCGATGTTATAAAATTCAATAGGTTGTTTTTGAATTCGATTCGAATGCATTCTTTTTTAATTGCATAGGCTATCAAATACAATAGGATAAATCTGAAAATATTAAATCCGAATGGATCTGTTACGATAAATATCGTTGGAATAACGGATACGGCTATGAATAGACTTATGCATAGAAAACGTATCTGTTTTTTCGAGCAGGCATTCAATACGTAGTTGAGAAATGGGTGTAAAAATAGTAAAAATACATAAGGGGTCAGAAACCAATATCGTTTAAAGATGATAGGCATTGCATTTTTGATGATGTCGGTATATGATGCCATGCCAATAATGAAAAGTAATAAAGCAATGCTTAATGAATAAAATGTGATTTGTTTGGATAAATTGAATATTCGGGTAATGCTGAATTCTTTGTCTATTAGAAACCATGCGCCTATTAGTACAAAACATGCTACTCCAATTTGGGCGAAATTTCCGAGGAAATAAGCTGCTGCTATATTGCTACCACTTGCTGCTGATCCTCCATGCCAAACATAATGAACAGCGACTATGGACAGCATGCAGAATATGCGGAGCAACTCGAAATTACTTGAACGGACGGTGGGGGGGGGAAATTCGGGGATTGCATCATTGATAAAAAATTATTGTCAATAAAATTATATATTTATAGCAGGCTTTTTATGCGGGATATGATATAATCTACCGGAGGTACAAAGAGGAAGGTAATAAGAAATATAGGTATCAAAAGCAGGAAAAACAACAGAGTCCCGTTGATTGTATATCCGTAGTGCACCAATAGAAGCTGAATGCCCCACGGAAAAATGAATGTTCCGATAAAATTTGTGAAATATACGGAAAAAGAAACTTTCCCAATCTGTTCTATTTTTTTTGTAATATAATTGCGCGTTTGGTTGTTTACAGTTTCCCCCCCCCTTATTTCTTCAGATTTTCGTTGTACGTATAGGAATAAATAAAAGAAAGACCAGCCGATGATAGATGGTATAAGCGCATAGATCCAATAATGTAATCTCAATGCATACCATAGTAAGTTCCCGATAAGTCCAAGGCAGATAAAGCAGAGCAGCAGGTTATTTTTAGACAGTTTTGTATTTTTCAGATAATAGTTTAGCGTTACACCGATCAGCATACAGGGAAGTTGATTTATGATGCTGTAGTAAGTGAAACTACCTGGTTTAGATAGAGTCCAGTCGCCGATAATGAAGAAAATACCGGTTTGAAAAATAGCAGAAACGATGACTCCACCTAATGGCAGCAGGAAGAGTAGTCGGGGATTATATGTTTTGATGTATCGATATAATTTATAAATTAACGGGAACAAAAGATAAAATAAAAATATGGTTCCGATAAACCATCCGCCCGGGACGATGTTGTTGAAAGCTTGGTAGTCCAATCCATTCAGTAAGAAGATATTTGCAAGAATACTTAATGGATTATGCGATATTTTGTAGAATGGCTCTACATTGAATGTAGCTATGTAGTAAGAGATAATTTGATAGAACAGAATGAATAAAATATAAATTGGTGCTATGCTCAAATATCTTTTTTTGAGAAACGTTTTATAAGTGGTTCTATTTTTTTCTGTAGAGTTTTCGTATTTAGCCAATAATCGTTCCCAGGATTTGACTGCGAGAAAACCTGAAATGACGAAGAATAACTGGCATCCGAAAGCACCTGCATGTAAAAATTCCCTAATTAAGGGATTTATTTCTTTAATTAGTTGGGGTGCATGTACTAAAATAACCCCCAATATGGCCAAGCCTTTTAGGAATGTGATGTATTGCAGGTTTCCTACGTGCTTCATATTTTAGAATAGATTAAGAAGTTTGTTCGTTTCGAAATGCATAAAGAAGACATCATCCAAAGTTGTTTCCGATTCCCAAAGTAGCATTAGTAATAATAGTGAACTTGCATAGGCGATACTGAATAGTCGTGGTTTGATAATTTTTCGAGATACTCCGATTTGGTTCGCTATATAAATGTAATTGAATATGATGAGAATGAAAAAAAGCCGACTGAAGTTTACGGCAAAAAATTGAGGTACCAGCACAAGGCTGAAAATGATATTCAGTTTGAGAATTTTGTGATTGAAGACAGAACGTAGTGATTTCTGTTTCGGACTACTGATTTCTTGGTTGTTGGAATGCCTGCTGTAGTAGTATAATACCGGGAAAATTATGAATAGGTATTTGACGGTGTTATACAATGCGCCTGTCATATTGGCATAATGTCCGGTCATATATTTGTCGATTGTTGCTTCGCGTATAAGAAAATGTGAATATATGCGGAATAATAGATTGTCACTAAATATAGAAACCATATAGATAATAACGATGATTAGGAGAACAAGCTTGATTCCGTTTTTTCTGTTGATGAGGATCCATAATGGAATGAAAAATAGTAGAACCCAGTATGCGCTGTGGAACAAAGCTGCGAGTGCGATCAGGCCAGCTGAAAATAAATATTCTTTCGTCGATCTTGCTCGGACAAGAAGTAATATGGCGATTATTGCTATGATCAAAGCCATTGAATTACGTAATAGGCAGGCATCGAACATCGCTGAGAAAATAAGGTAAGAACTCCATACTGCATTCGGATGTACCGTCAGTTTTCTTATGATTATTGATAAGGCGGAACAAAATAAAATACCCGCGATATATCTGAATTCTATATAACTACATCCAAGTTTTCCGCAAATATCATTTAACCAGACATATCCTATTTCATAGGAAACATCATAACCTTGTTTTACAGTATTGTAGATGTCTTCATAATTGTAAAAGTCTAAAGGATCTTGACTACCTCCAAAAAGAGCGCATACGATGACGCATTGCAGAATATTTATTCCGATGTTCTTCGTGAACAGATATCCCGACAGGATGATTATCAACAGGAACAGATAGGCTCCTTCCATAAATTATCGGTTAAGATTGTTGAGTATCTGATTGATTTTACTCGGATTCCCATAGATGCAGGGTGAATCGTAAGGACGGTCGGGAAATGCACCGTATTCCAATTTGATTTTCAAACCATGTTCTTGGATGAATTGTTCTACGCGCTCGGCCAGGCTTATGGGCTGACCTGTGCAGCAATTTATGATACCGGTAACTTCGCGTTGCATAATGACGGCACTGATTATTTCCGCCAACTTGTCCACGGTAATAAAGTCGTATTTGTTTTTTCCCGTAGTGAATGGAAATGTTTCTCTTCCTTCTTCGTCCGCGAGGAGTAACTTGCAGAAAATGGAGTTGTTCTTTTTATCATCGCCGAGAATATAATATCCCCGTAGCCACTGTAAAATACAGCCTTTTTGCTGGGCGTATTGCATCATACAACGGCGGAGAGCATCTTTGGCGATGCCATACATGGAAAGAGGGTTGCAGGGTGTATTTTCGTCAATTGCCCCTTCCCAGTAGCCTATTTCGTGCATTGTTCCCATAACAGCGAGCTGAGGTAATCCGTCATCGATTATTCGAGTAAGGAATCGGTAATGGGCCGATAGATCTCCCAGGTGAGTTGAGGCATTGTGTACGAATCCATTGCGCCAAGCCAGATGTAGACATACGTCCGGGGTTCCTAATAATGTATATATGTTTGTATCGGGAAGGGTGAAAAGGTCGATGTTTTTCCGTTCGGCGCGTTTGTCTACTTCGTCGGTATTAAGATCACATGCTATGACTTGGATTCCTTTATCAAGTAATGTTTTTACTATATGAAGACCTATATATCCGTTGGCTCCGGTTACTAATATTTTCATTTTGAAGGAAGATTAAAATGTGTCAATAAATTGATTATAAGTAATTTTCGATGAAATTAAGTAACTCGATCGGGGACATTTTTTCTTTATAATGATAATTTATATCGATCGGGTCTTTGATTTTTTTGAGGAAATCGGAGTCAATATCGTTTGGAGAGGTGAATGTAGAGATATATTCCAGATTGAAAAACGGTTCATTTTTGATATGCGGGTTGTTGGTCAAAAGTTTTTTTCCAAGGCAGACCGCTTCGCAAGCTCTTTGTGTAAAGCCGATGCCATTTTTTTGCATTACTTCCAAGATACAATGGGTGTGGAAGATGTATTGCAAGTTTTCTTCATAAGGGATCGACTTATTTAAATAAGTTATTTCATCCTTATATTTCTGGTCCTGAATATCGACGCCGGCTAATAGCAGATTGGGTTTTAAGTTGTTGTCTTTGAGAATTGTGTATATTTTGAAAATATCATTTAATCTATTTTTGGCTTTGGCCAACATATAGACGTCGCTATAGGGCATTTTTTTTATTTTTCCGTGATAGGATGAGTACACCAATGGGTGATAGATGAATCCGTATGTTGCACAATCTCCTGGATCGAAGGACAGAACCAAGTCGAATTGCTTCTTTAAATTGTTGCAATAGAATGGATGAGTGCTTGCCAGATCTTGTAAAATGCATACGAGTTTTGCATTGGGAAATTTTTCTCTTAAGTATGTTGTAATACCTACGTCCTGTTTGATCCAATTCATAAATACGATGAAACAGAACGGTTTTGAAACTGGAAACCTATGTTTGAAATAAGAATCGTTCCAAGCTGTTTTGAACGGTAATTTGACCAAACGGTTGATTGTGGGGTTAAAATGAATCCTATATAATAACCCTTTTAATGAGTTGATAGGGGGATATGGCCCTGGAATGTACTGTACGTTGTTGAATTGATAGAGATCAGAATACGAAAATTTATACAGATCCCAATCTGATCCCAATATCACATAGTTGTATTTATCCATTTTGAACAGAGATAAATTTTTGGTAGTAATAGATCAATGTGGTACAGTATATTATGGAGCATAATACATTAGTTAATAATGCCCCTTCGGTATTAAAGAGATAGACAAATGTCGTATAGCCGAATATTTTGAATACTCCATTGGCAATGCTGCTGTTTCGAATGGCTTTACCTTGTCCATGAGAACCCAGATAGCGATTGATCATATCTCCGAATCCATGGATACTGAATCCTGCCGCTAACCATACTGCATAATTACCGACGCTATGGTATTCTTCGGAATAAAGGAATGCTATTAGCGGTTTGATGAGTAAGATAAACAGGATACAAGTACCGACAGTAAGCAGAATGGAATTTTTGAGAACTTTGGAGGGAATACGTGGTTGTGTTGCAAATTGTTTGAAATAGGTGGTGCCAATGATGGCAGGAAGAGTTGATAGTGGTGTAGTTACGGTCAGTGCTAAAGTGTAGAACCCAACTTCAGTATTGTCTTCGTTGAACACTCCTAATGTGATTCCTGCCAGGTAATTGGATGCTACCATAAATAATGATCCTATGTATAATTGTAGTCCGTATTTATGATTTTCGTCATTGAGTTCTGTAAATATGTGTTTTACGTTGGATATCTTAGGATGAGCGGAGAGGATGATAATTAAAAGTACTGCAGAATAGATTCCCCATTGAATAGATATCACCGATTCCGGATCAGCTCCCCATTGCTGATAAACAAAGACGGCTGTAAGAATATACAGGAGTGTCGGTAACAAGCGTGCTATTGATAAACGTCCTATGTGGTTGTCTCCTTGTGAAACGGTATTGATATAGTTGAGAAGTAGAGGGTAGTAACATACGGGAATCGAAATTAAAAATAGTTGTGCTATGGCGGGATTAGCGGGACTATGGGCAAAATAACATACTAACATGGAAAGGCTCAATACGACACAAGCCATGATGAGTATGAGTAGCATTGTTCCCCGGATTGTGCGGGACCGCAATTCATTATTACTCAATGCCAACAATCGACTGCCGGACAGGAAATACCCGAATAGCAGCAGCGAAGCGATGAAATTGATGATGTTTTGTACGTATCTCACGTCGCCATAATCTGCCGGAGATAAAAATCGGGTGTTGATTATCGAGGCGACGACGCCCAATAGAACGCCCGACAGGGTCGAGGCATAGAGTATGACGACTTGTTTTGTCTGTTTCGTGAATTTCATGGAACCGATTGGGAACTATCGCTGCGTCTTTTGATGATCTGAGCGGGAATACCGCTGCAGATGCAATTATCGGGAATATCCCGGAATACGACGGAGTTGGGCTGTATGGCTACATTGTCGCCTATTTTACATTTTCCGGTTATCTTGACACCGGGACTTAATAATACGTTGTTGCCGATGATAGGGCGGTTGTCCGGCGTCTTATTTAATCCGATGACGACACCGCTGTTTATCTGGCAATTACATCCCATTGACAGACAATTTACTATCACTCCCCCCCCCTTGAATGCGGGATGCGCAGGCCGGGGCCGACCATATTCAGGCCGATTGCGATTTGGTATTTACCTCCGCGACGGGAAAGTCGGATTTTCCAATAGCAGGCCAGTAGCCGGTGCCAAAGATTCGCTCGTGTATTGTGGTAATATTCGCAATGTCTCAATGCGGTCAGATAATGGAAGGCAATACAGGACTCCGATTTCATGAATAGTCCGAGCCTGTATTTCAGAAAGCCGATCGATCCGATATTGCGCTGCCGGTCGGCTCGAATGTAATTTTCGAGATCTTTTCGGGAGTTAATCATTGTTGCCTGTCGTTTGTTGTTTTTCGTACCATTGGGCGAAAATAGCGATCCCTTCCGCCAGAGAAACCTGCGGCCGATAGCCGAAATCGCGTTCGAGTTTTGTCGTGTCGGCGTAGGTCGTGTATACATCTCCCTGTTGCATGGGCATCATTTGCAGTTGGGCGTTCTTGCCGAGGGCCTGTTCGAGCGTATGGATGAAATCCATCAGTTGAACGGGATGTCCGCATCCGATGTTATAGACTTCGGCCGGAATAGGACGGTCTTGTGTCGGGGCCGGGGCTTTGCCGATGACGCGGACCATCCCTTCGATGATGTCGTCGATATAGGTGAAGTCGCGTGAAAGATTGCCGTGATTGAATACTTTGATCGGTCGCCCCTCCCGGATGGCTCCGGCGAATAGCATGGGGGCCATATCGGGACGTCCCCAGGGGCCATATACCGTGAAAAACCGTAAACCGGTGGTCGGAATTCCGTACAATCCGGAATAGACGTGCGCCATCAGTTCGTTCGATTTTTTCGTGGCAGCATAGAGGGATACGGGGTTATCTACCCGGTCTTCCTCCGAAAAGGGTGTTTTCGTATTGCCGCCGTAAACCGAACTCGAGGAGGCGTAAACGAAATGCCGGACCGGATTGTGTCGCACGCACTCGAGCAGGTTGAGGAATCCCACGATGTTGCTGTCGATGTAGGCATAGGGGTTTTCGATCGAATAGCGTACGCCGGCCTGTGCCGCCAGATTGACGACGGCATCGAATTTTTCAGTTCCGAACAGGTTTTGCAGGGCCTGTCGGTCTTCGAGGTGCATTTGGATGAACCTGTAAGCGGGATAACGATCGCTCTGCACCGGTTGTCCTTTCGCAACGAGATTCCGGTGAATGCCTGCCGTTTCGAGCCGGGCGTATTTGAGCCGGACATCGTAATAGTCATTGATAGAATCTATGCCGACGACCTGATTGCCCGCTTCGAGCAATCGTTTGGATAGGTGGTAGCCGATGAATCCGGCAGAACCGGTCACTAATATTTTCATGGTTTTCGAATTTTTTACCGGCCTTACGATTTTCGGTTTTAGGCTGTATGTTCAAAAATCGACCTTCTATATTTTACGGTACAGGAGGCCGAAATTTCGAAAAAACGGATTGTGACTTCTCGTCGTTCGAAAGCTATTTGCCGATCGCCGCGTACTCGAATCCTTCGGCAATCACTTCGTCCTTGCTGTAAATGTTGCGCCCGTCCACCAATACCGATTGTTTCATAACCCGTTTGATGACCGACCAGGAGGGAATTCGGAACTCCTTCCATTCGGTCAATACCGCCAGAGCGTCGGCGTCGATCACCACATCGTACATATCTTTGCAATAGACGACCCGGTCCCCGATTCGGCGGCGGCATTCGTCCATCGCTACCGGGTCATATACCTTCACGGAGGCTCCCGCTTCGAGCAGCTTTTCGATAACGACCAGAGCCGGTGCTTCGCGCATATCATCTGTTTCGGGTTTGAAGGCCAGGCCCCACAAGGCGATCGTCTTGCCCCGGAGTGTTCCGAGCTTATCTTGCAGTTTCTTGACTACGATCTCTTTCTGTCGTTCGTTGACCGCTTCGACCGCTTCGATCACTCCCATCGTATAGCCGTATTCGCGGGCGGTACGGGCCAGGGCCTTGACATCTTTCGGGAAGCAGGAGCCGCCGTATCCGCATCCCGGATAGAGAAATTTCGAACCGATGCGGGTGTCTGCGCCGATACCTTTCCGTACCATATCGACATTCGCTCCTACCAGATCGCACAGGTTGGCGATGTCGTTCATGAAGGAGATGCGTGTAGCCAGCATGGCATTGGCCGCGTATTTGGTCATCTCGGCCGAGGGAATGTCCATGAAGTAGAGCCGGTAGTTGTTCATTTGGAACGGACGGTAAAGCCGTTCCATGACCTTTTTTGCCCGGTCGCTCTCTATGCCGACGACCACACGATCGGGCGACATGAAGTCCTTGATCGCTGCGCCTTCCTTGAGAAATTCGGGGTTCGAAGCCACTTCGAAGTCGATTTGCTCGTCGCGTTTGGTCAGCTCTTCCTCGATGACGGCCTTGACTTTTTTGGCCGTACCTACCGGTACGGTGGACTTGGTGACCAGAATCGTGTATTTTTTGATGTTCCGGCCGAATGTCCGAGCTACTTCGAGTACGTATTGCAGGTCGGCCGAACCGTCTTCGTCCGGCGGCGTGCCTACGGCCGAGAAAACGACTTCGACGTTGTCGAGGCAGGTGGTCAGGTCCGTGGTGAAATGGAGCCGGCCCGCTTCGACGTTCCGTTTTACCAGGTCGTCCAGTCCCGGTTCATAGATAGGGATTTCACCGTTTAACAAGCACTTGATTTTTTCCGGGTTGATGTCCACGCAGGTAACATCGATTCCCATTTCGGCAAAACAGGCTCCCGATACGAGACCCACGTAGCCTGTGCCGACGATTGCTATATTCATTGATTTTGTTTTTTAGATTTATTGATGTTTGCAAAAGGGGGGTGTCTTGTGTGACAGAATTATGCACTGCCGGACTTACTACCGGTTTTTATACATGGATTCGTAGTATTTCTCGTATTCGCCCGAGGTGATATGGTCCATCCACTCCTGGTTTTCGAGGTACCAGCGCACGGTTTTTTCGATGCCCTCCTCGAATTGCAGCGAGGGTTCCCAGCCCAGCTCGTTTTTCAGTTTGCGCGAATCGATGGCATACCGCAGGTCGTGCCCCGCACGGTCGGTGACGTAGGTGATGAGCTTCTCGCTCTCGCCTTCGGGGTTGCCCAGCAGCCGATCGACGGTGCGGACGATGACTTTAATCAGGTCGATGTTCTTCCATTCGTTGAATCCGCCGATATTGTAGGTTTCGGCGATGCGGCCTTTGTGGAAGATCAGGTCGATGGCGCGGGCGTGGTCTTCGACGTAGAGCCAGTCGCGGACATTCTCGCCCTTGCCATAGACAGGCAGCGGCCGGCCGTGGCGGATGTTGTTGATGAACAGCGGGATCAGCTTTTCGGGAAATTGATAGGGCCCGTAGTTGTTCGAGCAGTTGGTTACGATCGTCGGCAGACCGTAGGTGTCGTGGTAGGCCCGCACGAAATGGTCGGACGAGGCTTTGGCCGCCGAATAGGGGGAGTGGGGATCGTAGCGGGTTTCCTCTGTGAAGAGCGTGCCGTCGAATTGCAGCGCACCATATACTTCGTCGGTCGAAATATGATAGAAGCGTTTCCCCTCCCAGTTGCCGTTCCATTGTTCCTTGGCTGCCTGCAACAGGGAAAGCGTGCCCATGACATTGGTGCGGGCGAAGATGAACGGATCCTTGATCGAACGATCGACGTGGCTTTCGGCGGCCAGGTGGATCACTCCGTCGATATCGTACTTGCAGAACACTTCGCGGATGGTGTCGTAGTCGCAGATGTCGGCCTTGACGAAGGTGTAGTTCGGAGCATTTTCGATGTCTCGCAGGTTGGCCAGATTGCCGGCATAGGTCAGTTTATCGAGATTGACGATCCGATAGTCGGGATATTTGTTTACGAAGAGCCGCACCACATGCGAGCCGATGAATCCGGCGCCGCCGGTAATGAGGATGTTGCGTTTCATGTATTTGCTTTTTCTGTTTTTATTTCTCGTTGTTCGGGATGATCCCGGCGGTTCGCTTCGGCTTACCGGAGGGTTGCCATACAGCGTACGAGCGAATCCCGCCAGTGGGGGATGTCGATTCCGAATGTCGTTTTGATTTTGGTCTTGTCGAGTACCGAAAAATTCGGTCGTTGCACCTTGGACGGAAATTCCGCAGAGTGGCAGGGACGGATCTTACAGGAGGAGGTATGGCCTGCCAGCGCGGCGATTTCATGGGCGAAATCGTACCAGGAGCAGACTCCTTCGTTCGAGAAGTGGTAGAAGCCCTCCCGTCCGGCATAGTCGCCGGATTCGATGCGGTCGAAGATCACGCGGGCCAGGTCGGCGGCGCAGGTCGGAGTTCCCACCTGATCGAAAACGACCTGTAATTCCGGTTTGTCGGCCGTAAGCTGCAACATGGTTTTCAGGAAATTTCTGCCGTAGGGCGAATAGAGCCAGGCGGTGCGGAAAACCAGGTGTTTGCATCCCGAAGCCACGATCGCCTCTTCCCCTGCGAGTTTGGTTTTGCCGTACATGCCCAGCGGGGCGGTGGGATCCTCCTCCCGGAACGGAGTGTTTCCCACGCCGCCGAACACGTAGTCGGTCGAGATGTGAAACAGCGTGGCGTCGCACGCTTTGGCGGCTTCGGCCAGGTTCCGCACGGCTTCGCGGTTGATCCGGTCGGCCGTTTCGACCTCTTCTTCCGCCTTATCTACATTGGTGTAGGCGGCACAATTGACGATCGCGTCGATCCGCTCGTTTTCGACGAACCGTCGTACGGTGTTCGCATCGGTGATATCCAGGTCGGCTACGTCGGTAAAGAAATAGCGGTGTCGCGAAGCTGCACCGAGCGTGCGCATTTCGCGGCCCAACTGTCCGTCGGCACCGGTTACGAGTATGTTATGCATAGTAGTCGATTCCATAGTCGAAAAGTTCGTCGGCATCTTTGAGGCGGGGATGTGCCCGGTCTTTGGGCGAGAGGATCACCTCCTCTGCGGGGAGTTGCCAGTCGATCCCCAGGTCGGGGTCGTTCCAGGCAATCGCTCCTTCGGACTGGGGCGCGTAGAAGTTATCGCATTTGTATTGGAAGACGGCCTCGTCGCTCAATACGGAAAAACCGTGTGCGAATCCGCGCGGTACGAAGAGCTGGCGGTGATTCTCGGCGGTCAGTTCGACGGCGACGTGTTTGCCGAACGTGGGCGATCCGCGCCGTATATCGACGGCGACGTCCAGAACCCGACCCTGAACGACCCGCACCAGTTTGGATTGGGCTGCGGCCCCCTTTTGGAAATGGAGTCCGCGCAGTACGCCCCTGCGGGATTTGGATTCGTTGTCTTGCACGAAGCGTACGGGCCGGACGGCCTGGTCGAACTGTTGCTGGGAGTAGCTTTCGAAGAAATAGCCGCGGTCGTCGCCGAACACCTGCGGCTCAATGACCACCACGCCGGGGATCTCGGTCTGCGTAAAAATAAACTTACCCATGATATTGTACCTCTCTTTTTTTCTGAAAGCTTTTTCTTTATCTGGAAAAGTCTGGTTTTGAACAGGCTTTTACGCTTTTTTATGGTGCCTTGCCGTTTTGCGGCGCTTTTTCAGGCGGGAATGTACCCGCAGCACCAGTACGGTAACCACGGCTGCACCTATGGTGCACCCCACCGAGATGCCCGCCAGCAGCCATGCGCTGCTGCCCGGTTCCACGTCCCTGGCGGCTTCCAGCTTTGTGCCGACGCTCTGCTCCAGCAGTTCCGCCAGACCTGTGATCTCCGCCTTTACCCGCACGCTGGTGCTCTCCTGCTGCGCGCCGCCGTTCAGGGTGTACACCGCATACACGGCGGGCTCTGCGCCAAGCAGATACTGCTCCGGCAGCTCCAGGTCCACGGTCACATCCTGCGCGGATAAGCCCTCGGCCAGCAGCAGCTTCACCCCGGGATCGGCTACGG
>OHMK01000030.1_pt1 | contig 84113 bp, 62 predicted proteins | sample 1569291 | NCBI WGS metagenome assembly OHMK01 (sample SAMEA3879517, study PRJEB24766) | human gut metagenome | biome: human-associated habitat; feature: feces | place: USA | collected 1985/1987 | reverse complement strand
GTTGGTTGAAATCTGTTAATTGTTTCAACTACATGATCAGCTGCCCACTTTGACAACTTCTCATAATCTTTTTCGATAATAACACGCATAGATAAATCTTTTTTAGTAAAATAAATGTTTTAAAGAACAGATGGAAAGTGTCGGTATTTAGATATTCCATCCTATAGCCGATGCTCCTAGAATGGCGGCGGTAGCCCCTTCTAGGCCACTAGTCAAAAATTTGGCTTTATTCTTATACAAGCTCAAGACATTCTTGTCGTAAGCTTCTTTCATCGGTTTCATGAGTAATTCGCCCGCCTGTGCCAATCCTCCAAAGAAGATGAAAGCCTCCGGACTCAGGAAGGTAGCTATTTCTGCACAGGCCTTGCCGATTCTTCTTCCAGTCTGCCTGAACACTTCCTGTGCCAGTGTATCTCCTGCCATGGCTGCCTTATAAACTGCATAAGATGTTATTTCTTCTTCAGGGATGTTTCTCAGTTCTGTTGCCCCGGTTGATGCTTCGAGCATGGCGAGGGTAGTACGGACCACACCTGTAGCCGAGCAGTAGGTTTCCAGACAGCCCTTTCTGCCACAGCCACATGGTCTACCATCAGTCTCCACAATCATGTGTCCCAACTCACCGGCAAATCCGTCGCAACCATAAATCAGTTGCCCGTTAGCCACGATACCAGAACCTACGCCAGTTCCTAAAGTAAGTTCTACGAAGTTTTTCATGCCAACCGCAGCACCATATTTCATTTCTCCCATAGCTGCCGCATTTGCATCATTGGTAATAGCAACCGGAATGCCCAGTTTCTCTGCAAACATGTCAGCCAGCGGTACAATACCCTTAGCCCATACCAGATTTGCTGCATTTTCAATGGTCCCCTTGTAATAGTTACCACAAGGCGCACCGATGCCCAAGGCACGAATTTTCTCCATACCACCTACCTGTTCTACTATCTGCATCACAGCTTTTACCGATTCCTCTACGTATTGGTCCACGCATTGGAATGCCTGAGTCTTGATTGAGGTTGTAGCTATTATTTCTCCGTCCCCATCAACGATGCCGAAAACGGAATTGGTTCCACCCAAATCCAAGCCAATCACTAAAGATTTTATATTGTATTCCATACTTGAGTCCACTTAAAAAGTGGGTTCGATTTAAATAAAACAATAGCCTTGGTCAGTTTTATTCTGCCCTTGGCGTTAACTAACTTTGGCGAACAGGTTATGTTCATTAGTTGGTCAAACAACTTTAGAACGCAACCTTTGTCAGAGCAACACTATCCTTCATCTCACTCTTGTCGAATGACTTCAAGTTTATTACAAGTAACAGGACGCTTGTTATAGTCCTTGATAAAATGAAATTTCCAAGTGCCTTCAATCGAAAGGTAGTTGGCTGAACTTTTCTTCTCAAAAATCTGAGCCTTATCCAAATTCTCAAAAGCAAAGAACGCAGCACGGCGAGGAGCACAATTCTGCTGATTGACATCTACATTAAGCCATCTGCTGGCATCTTGTGCCCTTACCTCGCCATGACCATGAAAAGCCATGATGCCCAGTAGAGCCAGAAACATGAAATTTCTTTTGTTCATATTCAAGAATAGTTATGATTTAAACACAGTTTTTTCCTATTAATGGACAGTTGACTATTTACAACATTCATTCTTTTTATTTCGTGATCAAATCAACTCTGACAATCCCTGCAGACCGAAGTCCAGGTTTTAATTCACCTCCTACATAATATAAAGAATTGCCATGTAAGGCTACTTGTGCACCAGCCCGCGCTAACAAATGACTTTCTGCTATAGGAGAATTCCACTGTTCTGTTTTCAAGTCATAAACCAAAAGGCAATCGTTAAATCGATACCATGAGATAGCTTTCTTAAGATAATTCTCCTTTTCCACAAGGGAATATTTTCCACTAATGGCATCTAAGAAGATTTCTTGGTTGACCCCACCAGCACAGACAACTCTAGAAGTAGTTGGAGAAGAATTTACTATCATAGCCGTAGCACCAGTCAAAGTGAGTTCTTTTCCCTGCAAATTTTTAGGTGATGTAAGCGATGTCCATCTTTGTGCAAAGAGATCATAACTCAAACCAGATGTGAACACAACGCTAGAATCACTATTTTCATAAAAACCTCCCCAAACATAGATAGTACCATTGCTGGCAGCACATACGGGCTGTACTCTAGGATAACCTGGCATTTGTTTTTCATATATCCACTTATTATTCTTTACCATATCCAGTCTGAGTAAGGAACTTGACGGATGTCCATCCTGATTGCCACCAACGACAAAGAGTTGATTTCCCATGACTGTCACACCACCATTGTCCACTGTACATGGTAAAACTGGCAAAAAATGCATTATAGGTTTATCTGCTTTCTTATCCAGTTGGATACTTAATACGGTTCGCAAACTGTGTTCAGAATTGCACCCACCAATAAATATCAGACTATCGTCCAAAGTTACAACTCCACCATAGGCTGCTGGTTCAGGTAAATTACCAATCATTTTCCAATTAAGAGAATCTACATTTTCCGCTATCTTTGCGGCATAGATACCTGAATAGTACTTTTTCTTACCAGGCTCCGGAAAATTACAGCCGCCTGCGACAATAAGGTAATCGCCAATGAAGCCAGCGTAGCAGGCCGAGACTCCTAGGTCATACCCGGCCTCCCCTGAGGGGAAGCCAGATATGAGTTTTATATTTGAGAATTGTGTTTCAATATTTGATTTCATCATACTACAACCATTTATAATTACCGCTATAGATAAAACTAAAAACGACGTAATACACTTCATTTTAAGATGAAATTAACTATATGTGCCACCTAAATTTACTTATTATATCCCTCTGTCTGTTTCAAAAGACTATTCTCACCCAAAGAATTTTGATCAATAGGCCACAACAATCGTTTGGCATTGGCGGAAGTATACTTAGTACAATATTCTGCACCCATCAAGCGAAGGTCATACCAACGTTTTCCTTCAAGTAAGAACTCACGGCAACGTTCTTTCAAGACTGCCTCAATAGGATTGGCATCACTACCCACAAACGGGTTGTTTGCATAAAAAGAGTTATCGGTATCATGTGGGTAAGCCAGCTGATCTCTATGTTCTGCAAAATATTCCTTGCCGTATGCTCTCTCACGTACTGCATTGATTTCGGCTGAAGGATCTTCGTTTAACAGAATCTTAGTCTCTGCCAATAGCAAAAGAGCATCTGCGTACCGATAGATAGGATAGTCTTCAAGAAAACTACGATAAGAGTTGCCTGGAAGAGATACGCCTATGAATTTATACTGAACCACTCCCACATACTGCAAACTACCATCAGCATTCTTTGTATAACAATCCTTCAAGCTATACTGTCGACGGGTATCTCCTTCACGGAACAAGTCCTTATACAGTTTGGTGTTGAGTGGAATATATACTACACCATTCATGTCACTCATCTCACTCTTGCTCATTTGGGTACCATCAGAAAGATAATAGTTTTCCATCATCATCTGATTCATCACAAGATTTAAACGCAAAGCATCATTAAACATATTATACTCATCTCGTCCATTATGAATAGCAAAGATGATTTCTTTATTCTCTTTATTATCAAAAGCGAATACCTGACGATAATTGTTCTCCAAGGCTACATCTGCCGTTTTTAAGCTTTCTAAAGCAGTCTTGGCTATTGTATAATCACTATTACCACCATTCATCTGCTTACCGCTCCACAGATATACCTCACCCTTCAGTACCTCTGTAGCTGGATGAGACCAGTAGACTCTGCCATTGGTAAAACTCATGTCTGCACCATACGCATCCTCAGAAGCCTTGATGTCCTTTTTGATTTGTTCCATCACCTCCTGTGCAGAAGCCTCTGCCTTACCCATATTGCTGATGTCTACCTTGTTTCCTGTTGTGTAATCGAGCCAAAGCACCGCTTTACCATATGTTCTGAGCAGATGGAAATATAGATAAGCTCGCATACCATATGCCGCACCAAGATATGTTTTTCTCTGCGCCTCGTTCAACACATCTGTATTTTCTGTGTGCGAAATCATAAGGTTTATTTGGTTGATAATGGTATAAACACCACCGAAATCAGTAACTTCTGGGGTTGTGGCATTGAGCGTATTATTGAATAAGTTATTGTAATGTACAGCCTCACCAGAGAATGGTGTACCGGCATAGAGGTTTGTACGCAATTCTCCCCATTCATAGAATTGGAAACTTTTTTCCCTGAACAAGCCTTGCAAACCTACATTGAAGGCTGCAAATTGAGCCTGATCCTTCCAGTACTTGCTGTCGCTGATGCTACTTACTGGTTCCAAGTCCATGCAGCTTGTCAAAGACAAAGCTGCAAGGGCTGTAATAAATATATTTTTAATCTTCATGTTAAAGACGGTTTAGAATGTTACATTAAGTCCGAAAAGAAGGGTGAGAGGAGTTGGATAACGCCCCAAGTCTACACCTTTATAATAGCTATCGAGTTTTGGCTCAGGAGAAGCTCCGCCATATCCAGTAATATAGAAGAGATTCTGTCCTGTGATATAAGCTGAAGCTTTGCTGATGCCGATATGAGTAAGCCACTTAGTTGGAATATTCCAGTTAAGAGTTATCTCTCGCAGTGCAAGGTAATCTCCCTTTTCATACATTCTTGAACTATGACCATCAATATCAGCGCCATCACTCTCACGACTCAGATTTTTCTTGTTCAACTGATCTGCGTATGAATAGGCAGGATAGTCTGAGTTTGGATTGTCTTCGCTCCACATATCCTTTACTAAAGTAATGTTGTTAAACTGTCCCTGATACTGCCCCATAGAACGAGCTTTCAGATGATTATAGATCGTATGTCCAAGAGCATAATCGAAACGTGCATAGAGTGATACGTTCTTATAGGTAAGCGTGGTAGAGAATCCACCTGTAACATTTGGGAAAATATTACCCAATACACTCTTGTCCAAAGAGTTGATTGTACCATCCTGGTTTACATCCTCCCAGCATACATCTCCTGGTTCGATAGGTTTCCATCCTGCACTTGTTGCATATGTCTTACCTGTGGCTGGATTGATTTCATTAGCAAGACCAGGACCATACAATTTTGCAACCTCATCGATACGCATGTTGGCATGAGCTTTTACATCCTCCCAATTCTTGAAAATGTGTTGCTGCTTATAACCAACGATGTCACCCAACTTACCACCTTCTGCGTAACCTCCTATCCATTTGGTTATCTGCTTGCCATTAGCATCTTTCTTTGTACCATCTGCCACTTCATAGCCATCAAGTTGATTGTTTGGCTTATCACTGTTAGGCAACTGCAAAATCTTATTGGCTACAGAAGTTAAATTGGCACTGATATCCCACTTGAATCCCTTAGGATTATTGAGAATATTAGCTCTTATTTCCATCTCAAATCCAGTATTGCGCAACTTACCGAGATTAGTCTTCATCGACATAAAACCAGTATATGCAGGCAAGTTGAGGTTGGTCAACAAATCATCTGTGGTGCGGTTATAATAATCGAGAATAAAAGCCAAGCGATTGTTCAAGAACCCCAAGTCAAGGCCGATTTCCAGAGAACGACTCTGCTCCCATCTCAAGCCTGTATTCAGCAATGTAGAGTTGTAATACGCAGTCTGCCCATTATAGGTTTTAGCTCCTATCTGCTTATATACACCATAGATGGCAAAATCATCAATGCCATTCACGTTACCATTCACACCATAACTGATACGAGGTTTGATATTGGTGATGATATTGGAAATCTTAGAGTTTTTCCACCATTCCTCCTGAGTTACATTCCAACCTGCACTTACGCCAGGGAAGAAACCCCATCGATTATCCTTCAACTTTGAGATACCGTCATAACGTGCAGTAAAAGACAGCAGGTATTTCTGTTGATAATCATAATTGATGCGACCGAACAAGGACTCAATACGATAACGAGACTTGTAACTGTAAGTTTTACTTCTTGTGGCACCTGCGTTCAATGTAGGAATATCATCTGTAGGCGAATTCTGAGTCTCTGCAGAGAAATCAAAAGTATTGTGATCGAAATACTCACCACCAATCATGGCATCCACATTATGATTTTCAGCAAAAGTATCTTTATAATTGAGTGTAGTATTTATCTGCACATTCGAAAATCTAGAAATTTCTGCCACTGCAGTTCTCACGTTGTTAGGGACGTTTGAAGTTTGCGGCTGAAAACTCTTATCAAACTTTTCATTTTGATAGTCATAATGATAGAGTGACGCATTCGCACTCCAAGTGAGTTTCTTAGGAATAATATCCAAATCCCAACCCAAGTTATAAGTTGATTTGCGTGTACAGTTCTCACGTGTCAAACGAGGACGATAGTAATCTGGATTACCATCACTGGTACTCCAACCTGGTGCAGGAGATCCATCCTCCAAATATGGATTCCAAGTAGGGCGCTGTGAGCGTGTGCGATAGAAAAACTCATATTCTCCAATCCAAAGTTCTGGTTTCTTTGCCCAACTATAAGTGGCACCTGCCTTCACATTCAAAATAGGCAACACTTTATAACTGGCATTCACGCTACCATTGAAACGCTGGTAACCTGTTCCACGAACCATACCATCCTCATCATAATAGCCTAAAGATGTGAAGAAAGTTCCTCTATCTGAACCACCAGCCACACTAACATAATGGTCTTGAGTGAGGGATACATCACGGAAGGAAGCATCGTCAAGTTCACCATTGTAATCTTTATAGATGAGGTCTTTGCCTGTCACAGGATCTTTCATCTGTAGCCACCCCTTTGACAGCAAATTTTTGTTGGTGTCATCAAGAAACTTGACATCACAAAGATTAGAATTGGTACCATAACCTGTTTGGTTTTCCAATTTGTTGGCACCAGAAACATTAGCATACCGCTGATACCCCAAGCGATTATAGTAGATGTAATCATGAGCATCTAACATGTCATAGCCCAAACGAGCAAAGTTCATACCGAGCTTGCCCTTGTAGTTAACTGTAGCCTTACCTGACTTGCCACCTTTTGTCTGCACGAGAATTACACCACCATTGGCACGTGCACCATAAATAGCAGTAGATGCGGCATCCTTTAACACCTGAATTGATTCGATATCAGCAGGATTGATATCTCCCAAACTTTCACGAATGATGCCGTCAACAACAATCAGGGCACCATCTGATCCACCATTGATGCTGGCACCACCACGAAGGGTAATAGTCGGCTCAGAACCTGGCTGACCTGTAGTCTGAGTGACACGAAGACCTGTCACACTTCCTTGCAAGGCAGAACCTGCATTACTTACTGCAGCCGTCTCTAAAACACGATTGTCCATCTTGGCGATAGCCGTGGTCAAAGTACCGCGTTTCTGCTGACCACCATAACCAGTAACAACCACTTCAGCCAAGGTTTGCTTGCTTTCATTAAGTTTTACTTGAAGAGGTTGACCGTCATACTTGATTTCCTGGGAATCATAACCAATGTAGGATATGACAATGATGTCGCCATTCTTCACTCCAGACAAGGAGAATTTTCCATCCAAGTCGGTTACAGTTCCGTTACTTGTACCCTTGATAATAACGGAGGCACCAATAACGGTCTCTCCAAGGTCATCAACAACCACACCTGTACAGGTAGAGGTCTGCTGCGTGGCACTCACTGCCAAGCTGTTAGTACCTGCGAATGCTGGCGAAGCGCCCATGCATCCCAAAGATACTGCCATGACTAATTGTTTCAAATCAGAGTTCATGTTCATAAATTGATAATTAGTTATTATTATTTGTATTTATGGTTCGTTATTTGGCCAACGTTCAATTTCATAAATCGAATGTCGTAATAGTCATCAGGTTGGGTTTTAGGATCTTTTCTTAAAGCATTCTCCTCCAGAAGGAAGTAGATGCTGCCATCCTTGCCCTGAACCATGGTAGAATAGGCTGAAGTGGTATTGCTCAGCTGATAGCAGCCTTCCCAGTTCTTGGCAATCGCCTCTGGAGTAGCATAATCAGCAGGAGTCTCCAATGCCTTGTAGTAGATACCTACGTTGTTACGGCCTGGACCTACCGGAACACTCTGAAGCAACAGCTTTACCTTCTTGCCATTCTTCTTGGCATCCACTATGAGAACCTCGCCATTGCAAGAGTTCTTGTGAGCAGCAACACCCATATTCTTAGCATCAGAAGCTATTACCTTGCCCCAAGAGCCTGTGGCAGTCTTCTTATCCTCATAAGTATAGATGTTGATGTGGCGTCCGCCCATCGCACGACTGCTGAGCAATACATTGCCGTTTGGCAATTCTTCGATCTTAGCCTCATCTCCGTGAGGAGCAGCCTCGGCTACATTCTTGCCCAATACATTCCAGGTCTGACCGAAGTCATCGCTATAGAGAATGCGGTTACCGCTGCGGGTACACAACACGGTATAGACACGATAATACTTGCCTACCTTGATCTGCTTACTCTGGCAGATTCTACCACTGGTAAAGAAGGCAGATTCCACTTCTGGGATGAGATCGTAAATCTGCTTGGTCACCTCCTCGCCATACCAGGTCTTACCCTCGTCGTCGCTGTAGTATCTACCCATCATCAGGAGATTGCCACGCTTAGACTCCCAGTAGCCGATGCCGCCCGATGCACACATCAGGAGAATTCTGCCGCTCTTCTTATCTACTACGACAGCAGCGTCGCCATGAGCGCAGTCGAAACTGGTAGCAATACCGTTTCCGCCCTTAGCCACCATCTGCTCAGGAGAGCTCCAGGTAGCGCCCTTGTCCATACTGGTCTTCATCACGATGTCGAGATGACGGCCGCCACCGATATCTCTGTTGTGATAACGATGATCGGTAAATGCAATCAACTTACCCGACTTGCACTCCACGATGGCAGGAATACGATACTGAGCATCCTTGTTAGAGAAGACGGTGATGCCGCCCTGAGCGTTCACAGCCTGTGTCTCAACAGCCATAGCAGGGGTTGCAGCAGCAACCGGTGCAGGCATCATCAGGGAAATACCCATGGCAGCAAGACACAATGCCTTGCTTATATTTGCAGAAAAAATCATATTTTACTATTTAGATTTTCTATTACTTATATTTAATACAAATCAGATACTGTATCTGCCTGAGAGAACTGATAGAGGAATTCTACATATTCACGAACAACGGCTGCTGCAAACATCTTGCCCTTTTCGGCTGTAGCCAAAGCTGGATTTCCGATACCGGTATCCGTTGATACCATCGACCAGTTGCGAGGAATCCAGACCTTTCCGCTATTCAATGCAGGAATTCTGAATCCCTTGGCTGCACCTTCGCCAGCTTCTTCCAAGTTCACCAACTCAGGATGATAATGCATCATCACAGAAGTCTCCACTTCATCAGCATGATCACCAGGCTGTTCGAAGAAATCTTTTGGATTGCTCATCTTGAACCACTCACTGGAAGCAATGATGAAATCAGGAAAATCCACAGCCAGATCACGAATCATGTTCTTAAAGGTGTTTCCTCCATGACCATTCACGATGAGGAGTTTCTTGATTCCCTGATGCTGCAACGCTTCTACGATATCCTGCAGAATTGCTTTCTGAGTCTCATATCGGTAATGGATACAGAAAGCCACATCATGCTGTCCGGGATTCTGGGCACCCATAGCCACAGGAGGAAGTACCATGCAATTCACGCCTTTGTCGGCAGCAAGCTGTACGGCAGCATCCACTGCGATACTATGTGATAAGATACAATCAGTAAGATATGGCAGATGCAGGTTATGAGGCTCTGTTGCTCCCCATGGCAGGATCGCCATCTGATACTGATTGTTTCTTACGGTGCCCAGATTCGATATACACAAATCTAAGTTCTTGTTCATATTTTTATTCTTTGTTCAAAATCTCATGGCATAAAGAGTATGCCTTAATCATCATTCTCGGAATATGGAAAGGTCCCTTGAAGAGATTACCCTTGGCAGGCTGTGCCACGGTACCGTCTCTGTGAAGATAACCATACCACTCGCCGAACTCGGCATCCGGGAAGTGAGCATAGGTCCACTCGCTGATGCGCTGATGCTTGTAGATATACTCGTCATCACCTGTTGCAAGGTAAGCATAGAGAGAAGCGATGATGGTTTCGGTCTGTGGCCACCAGAACTTCATATCCTGTGAATAATCCTGTACTGGAAGATTCCTGCAGTCTCTGAAGTTGATGATGCCGCCATACTGCTTGTCCCATCCCCAGTCCCAAGACCAGTCGAAGATCTGCAGCGCCATATCGGTTATCTCCTTATCCCAACCTCTCTGCTTAGCCACATCCAGTATAAACCAGGAAGTTTCGATGCAATGACCAGGATTGATGGTGCGACCCATACAGGTATCCACAAATTCACCGTTCATTCCTACGGTCTCCAGGAGACACTTGAACTCTGGGTGGATGAAGTACTTCTTCAACTTGGCAATCGACTCATCAATCTGCTCGGTGAGCTTAGGATCGTTGATGACCTTGCGGATGCAGGAAGCTACGTTGATGAGAATCATGATGATGCTATGGCTCTGCAACTGAACTGATTCCTCAAACTTTGGAGCCAGGATACCTGGAGTAGTGAGGAAGCGCTGGGTGTCCTTGAAGATCTGGATGGCACGTTCTGCATACTTCTGCTCGCCGGTAGCCAAAGCATACTCTGACATAGCAATGGCTGCGAAGGTTTCAGAGAACACGTAGCGGCGCATGCGTAATGGCTTGCCCTCGGCTGTGACTGAGAAGTACATTCTTCCATTCTCGTCGAAACAATGCTTCTCGATGAAGTCGATGGTGCTCTTCGCAGCCTCCAGCCACATCGGGTTCTTCTCTACATTATTATATGCATAGGCGCATATAAAGGCGAATCGACCCTGAAACCACACTGACTTGGTGGAATCGATCAGACTTCCATCTCTATCAAGACAAGTGTAAACACCACCGTTTACCTTATCCCATCCATGCTCCATCCAGAATGGCATGATGTTCTCTGTCAGATCAGTCTTATAAGATTCAGCCCACTGCTTAATATATTCTTTTATGTTCATTCTTACTGGTTCTAGTGGATTTTACTTAAAACTGATTGCAACGCTCGAAGAAGTTGATTGCCTCCAACTCTTTCTTCATTGCCTGCTCCTCCTCATCGGTCATGTTGCGGAATGGAGTACGGTTTGGACCCAAATCGAAGCCCATCAGCTTCATGATACGCTTACCGCCAACGATGTTACCACGGTAGTGGCAGATGACGTTGATAACCTCCTGAGCAAAGTTCTGCTTCTCACGGGCTATCTCGATGTCGCCGTTCTTCCAAGCCTCGATGATGCCTACCAACTCCTTACCATTGTAGTTGGTTGTACCACCGATACCACCCTGTGCACCGCCCTGAGCCAGGCTAGGGAGAATGGTCTCATCCTGACCATGGAGCATGTCGTACTTGCCATTCTTGTAAAGACGACACTGGTTATATTCATACAAACTCTCGAAGGTATATTTAATACCAGCAAAATTAGGAATTCGTCCATCTACAGCCTTTAACAAATCGAGCATTGGCAAATAAGCACCATTGAATGCAGGTATATGGTAGTAGTAGAAAGGAAGTTCTGGTGCGGCAGAAGCTATCTCCTCGCAATACTTTACAAGTTCTTCGATACGGCCGATGTGCGGGAATGGAGGAGCCATTGAACCGATACCCCAAACACCTAACTTCTGTGCGTGCTCTGCCAAACGACGGCTTTCACGGAGACAACAGCTGCCTACATGAACGATAATTTTGAAGTCCTTTGGAGCTACGGCTACCCATCTCTCAGCAAGGAGCATTCTCTCCTCGGTGGTCAACATATAGCCCTCGCCTGATGAACCGTTGATAAACACACCCTTCAGACCGTTCTTCTGAAGCATCTTGGCATAAGCCTCGATAGGTTCTAAGTTCACATCACCGTTAGCATAAAAAGGAGTAAACGGTGCATCGATAAGTCCAATGATCTTTTCCATAATTATATATATTAATGTAAGTTAGTTAAAATTTTATCGTTATTTTTATTCTAAGTCATCTGTCTTTGGTTTCAAGCAAACCAACTGAAGTGTCAGCGCTGCGATAACCACCACGCCCAATACGGCAAAGGCCAAGCCCAGATTACCACCATCAGAGAACTTACCCATCACCTGGGTAACCATGGCTCCGGCAAACACGCCCACCATATTCATGATACCATAGGCAGTAGCTCTATATTTAGCCGATATAATCTGGCAGAGGATTGGCATATTGTTGGCATCAAACATACCATAACCGATACCGAAGAGCAAGCCTGCACCTACGATGGCTACCAGACTATGACCGAAGCCGAGGAGGAAGAGCGCAGGAATGGTCATTCCCAAACCGATGGCACTGGTATAGACTCGGCCACGGATGTTCTTCTGTACCCACTTGGCAGAAAGCACACCTCCGAAAAGTACACCATTCAATGAAGACACGGCAATGGTGATGGTTGATATAGGACCCGCCTGCGACATTGGGATGCCCAAATTCTCAGCAAACAAGGTAGGGAGCCAGTTCTTGGTTGCCCAACCTGGGAGAGAAGGTACTGCAAAATAGAAAAGGATAACCCAGAAAGCCCAGGTAGAAAGCACAACTGATAAGCCTTGGAACAATCCGCCCTTCGTAGGTTTTACCTGTTGCACCGGTGCCGCATTCACCGCATCCTTGTCCTTATCATGCAACAACAGGAGCAATACTACCGAATAAGCGATTCCAAGAATTCCGAACCAGTGGAAAGTGGTGTGCCAAGAGAAGGCTGCAGCCACTGTGGCACCGAATCCGCCGATGGCCTGACCCACATACAAACCGGTCATGTGGACGCCGATGGCGAGAGAGCGGGATTTGCCTTCATGCCAGTCGGCAATGAGAGACAAGGCAGAAGGGATGTAAAGCGCCTCGCTAATACCCATCAACGCCCTCAACATGTAAAGCTGATCAAAACTGGAGGTATATCCCATCAGATAGGTCACCAGAGACCAGACAAAGAGACTTCCTACTACTAATTTCTTTCGACTGACTCTATCAGCTACGATACCGGCAAATGGACTCACAATACCATAGATCCAAAGGAAGACAGCCATCAAAGCGCCAAAGGCTTCAGCTTGCTGCAATTCCACGATGTCAACCTTCATAGCGGCCTGCATAGTGGAAAGCATCTGACGATCCATATAGTTGAGAAGAGCTACCACCCAAAGGAGTGCTACAACTAACCAAGGATAAAACTTTCTACTCTTCATTTTATCATTATTAGATTGTTTATTAATTTTGGTGCAAATATATAACTAATTTTATTAATCTCCAAATTATTATGAAACTTTTTTCATTAAAACGATTAAATAATTTAGTTTAATTTATTTATGATCCGTATTTTGCCTATTATACCTTATTATATTATGCGACAGAATTAATTAATCCTTTGTTATCTAACAAATATTGATACCATGACCTTTGATGGCGAGGAGTTAAATACAAAATACTTGTTATTTTACGCATTTAGATTAATTAACATACAATTAATAAAAAAATAAATTTATTTATTTACCTTTGCAAGGTAATTGTAGTTAATAATAAAATGTAGTATGTTAAAAGATATAGTCAATAACACAAAATGGTCCGCTTCAAAGACGGCTTTAATGAGGCTGCTTATAGAGCATGGAGGACAAACTATTGCCGAACTTTCCAAAAGTTTAGGAGTCAGTATCCCATATACGACTAAGACACTGAACGAACTTATAGAAATCGGTCTGGTACAGGAAACAGGAAAAAGAGCCCACTATTCAAAGAGGGCTCCTAAAGAGTATGATTTAATTGCCACTTCGGGCTATTTTCTTGGAATAGATACAGGAAAAGATTACCTTACTTTAGGAATTTGTGATTTTTGTGGTAATATGGTAACTCAGCCAGAGAGAATAGACTTTGTATATGAAGATACCCCAGATTGCTTTGAAAGTCTCATAGCAATAATCAACACTTTCATAGAGAAAGAAGGTTTCAAAAAAGAAAATATACAGAATGCATGCATGAGCATTGGCGGCAGAGTTAACCCAGAAGTTGGTTGCGCATACAATTATTTCACTTGCATAGAAAAACCATTGGCTGATATGCTCTCTCAGAGCCTGAACATACCAGTATGCATTGACAACGACACTCGGTGCATGACCTACGGCGAATACCTCAGAGGCGTCTGTAAGGGTGTTAAAAATGTCATTTTTGTTAATGTGAGTTGGGGAATTGGTATCGGTATTATCATCAACGGCAAATTATATTTTGGCAAGTCGGGATTTTCTGGGGAAATTGGACATATGCATATATACAATAATGGCATAATTTGTCATTGTGGAAAAACTGGATGCGTGGAAACTGAGACTTCTGGTTCTGCACTACAACGCAAGATGAATCAGAAGATACAGAATGGTGGCATATCTGTCCTCTCTGACAAAGTATTGAATCAACACAAAAGTCTAACACTTCATGATATTCTCGAAGCCATCAAGAAAGAAGATGTGATGAGCATTGAGACGTTACAAATGATGGCAGTAGAATTGGGTACAACCCTTGCTGGCGTCATCAATATATTCAATCCTGAGATGTTGGTTATAGGAGGAGACCTATCGGTTACTGGTGACTACATAACACAACCAATATGTATGGGAATCAAGAAATTCTCTCTCAATATGGTGAACGAAGATTCCAAGATAGAAACATCTACTCTGAAAGACTGTGCAGGATTAATAGGTGCATGCTTAATGGCAAGAAGTAAAATGTTACAGGAGCAATATTAAGCGTTTATGGCAGCGTTAAGGTCATAATTATTTGGGGGCTCTGCCTTAGATTAACAGCTTTACTGTTGTAGTCTGCAAAGGATTTTGTGTAGTTCCGTACTTGCATTTTGAATGAAGTGTTGGAAAATATTTTTTCTATGCTGATAGCTTGCTCGTATGTACTGACCAGCTTGCAGGTCTTGTTGCATGTATCGGAGATAATTTGCAAAACGGAAGTATTGCTGATATTGCGAAGTTATAGTTTAGCCGTTGCAACATTTTCAATTATCAATCCCCTATTTTGTAGCAAGACTAATTGTACATATATATAGGTTGCTTGTCGTAGCTCATATACCCAAATAAAAAGCAAAGGCCCACCTTAGTACGCATCGTTGAGAGGCGTACTAAGGTGGGATTTGTTACTACAAACAATATGTTTTAAAATCGTATTATACAAATATTTTCTAAGAAATCAGCTTATCTGGTAGAGAATATAACGCTAAAAGTTCTAAATTCCATAAAATTCCTCTTGTAAATCATTGGATATTTAGAAAAATGTCGTATCTTTGCCCTCGAATTGAGGCGTTCTTTGCATTTTGCAAAATTCAGAAACGAGCAGAAGTCCGCTCGTTTCCATATTGTTACCTATATAATATAGGCAAACGCCCAACATCTTGATATTCAACCAAAGCTCAATTTAGAGTGAGTTAGGATTTTTAACTTTTTACGCGAATTCAACAAGCCTTTTTTGCGCCTAAACGGCTCAAAACAGAGACTTTTAAATCTTCTTCTTATAGCAGCGATGACGGCGATGCTGTTCGCTCTCCAGATACTGCCACTGGCTCTGAACACCGGTATTGGTCTCCATCTGCGGCATTGCCTCAGCCCATTTAAAGCCATAACGGTGATACTGCTCTATCAGATCGGCAAAAATAAGCGCGTTGGCTCCCTTCTTGCGATATTCCGGAAGAACACCAATCAAAAGCAAATCTACCGTATCCGTCTTGTGCCACTTCAGAACCTTCAGCACCTTCAGCCAACCCGTAGGGAAAAGCTTGCCATCGCCTATCTCGCGCAGCGCATCGGTAAACGAAGGGAAGGAAACACCAAAGGCTACCAGCTTGTTGCCAGCGTTGCCATCCACTACACCCGTTACCAGGTTCAAGTCAGCCTTCTTGATATAAGTATTTACATATTCATCTATCTGCTTCTCCGTAAGCTGCTGGAAATCATAGAGATTCTTATAAGTTTCGTTCACTATTTCGAACACTTTCCTGCCCATTCCTCCCGAGGTCAGTTCCCGGCGGGTAAACTTATGAACCTGCAGATTATATCGGCTCTCTATCATCTGGGCAGTCTTGGCAAACTTAGCCGGCGTCACTTCCGGAATCCTGATGCGGTACTCCAGCCAGTCGTTATCCTTCTCATAGAGCGAATAACTCTCCAGATGCGTCTTATAATAAGGATAATTGTAATTGATATACATCGTAGACTTCCGGTCGAAGCCCTCGATGAGCAAGCCCTCACGGTCCATATCCGTAAATCCGAGCGGACCTACGCATTCGTTCATTCCCCTGCTCTTGCCCCAGTTTTCTACCGCGCGCAACAAGGCACAGGAAACCGCTACATTATCCACGAAATCGAACCAGCCGAAGCGAACCTGCTTCTTGTTCCACTCTTCGTTGGCACGATGGTTGATAATGGCAGCAATTCTACCTACGATACGAGCCTCGCTGTCAACCGCCAGGAAGTATTGAGCTTCACAGAATTCAAAGGCAGGATTCTTCTTTGGGTCCAGCGTATTCATCTCGTCAAAACGCAAAAAAGGAATGGCAAACTTATGGTCTCTGTAGAGATCATAATGAAACTGAATGAAGGTTTTCAGCCCTTTTTTAGTCGTTATCGGTATGATTCTTATCTCATCATTCATTAGTATATTGTTTTATGTATATATATCCAATTACGGTGCAAAAATACAATAAATTTATGAATAATACAACTCTTTTCTTATAAATTTATAAAAGTTGGTTCATAATTGTCCAACTTTGTGGATATTTATGTACCTTTGCAGGTTGAAATGCCCCAAAAGAGCATCATAAAGTTATGAAGAAAGAGAAAAGAGACAACTATACGTTCCTCACACATGCCCCTGTGCATCATGTGATTTTCACGATGGCCATACCAACGATTATCAGTATGCTGTCGACGAGCATGTACAACCTCGCCGACACCTATTTCGTGGGCAGCATCAACACGCAGAGTGTGGCAGCGGTAGGCGTTTCCTTTGCAGCAATGGCTGTGATTCAGGCGATAGGTTTCTTCTTCGGTCACGGAGCGGGCAATTATGTTTCGCGACAGTTGGGCGCCAAGCATACGGAAGAGGCACAGAAGATGGCAACCACGGGCTTTGTGCTGAGTTTTCTTACCGGTCTCCTCATCGCCATCCTGGGTCATGTGTTCCTCACACCGATCTGTCTTCTGATGGGTTCTACGCCCACCATTCTTCCTTATACAGAGCGTTATCTGGGCATTATCCTGCTGGGTGCTCCCTTTATGACCACATCGCTTACGCTGAATAATCTGATGCGCTTTCAGGGCAATACGATGTATGCGATGAAGGGCATCATGTCGGGTGTGCTGCTCAATCTGATTCTGGCTCCTCTGCTCATCCTCTACTTCCAGCTGGGCATTACCGGAGCCGCCGTAGCCACCCTCATCAGCCAGTGTTTCGGCTGCGCCATGCTCTTTTGGATGACGCATAAAGGCGAGAACATCCGCATCCATCTCAGCAATTTCACCCCTACCCGCGCCTTTGCCAAGGAGATTATCTTCGGCGGAACCCCTTCGCTGTCAAGACAGGGACTGGGAAGTATCGCTACGCTGATGCTCAATGTGGCAGCAGGTGCGTTTGGCGATGCAGCCATTGCGGGCATGAGCATCGTTACCCGCATCTCCTTCTTTACCTATGCGATGGTCATCGGTCTGGGGCAGGGATTCCAGCCGCTCTGCGGATTCTGCTACGGCGCCAAACTCTATGGGCGTGTAAAGGAAGCCTTCTTTTTCTGCATTAAATGCGGCACGGTTTTCCTCAGCGTCTGTGCCCTTCTCGGCTTCATCTTCTCAACTTCCATCATCAGCATCTTCCGCGATGATGCAGCGGTTGTAGCCGTAGGTTCGGTGGCTTTGCGATGGCAGGTGCTCAGTTTTCCGCTCGTAGCCAGCATCGTGCTCACCAACATGCTGATGCAGACCATCCGTAAACCGGTGAGAGCCAACATCGTAGCGGCAGCACGCAGCGGACTTTTCTTCATTCCGCTCATCTTCATCCTCCCCTATTTCTTCGGACTGCTGGGCGTGGAGATGTGTCAGATGTGGGCAGATTGCTGTTCGTTTGCCGTTGCGGTTCCGATAGCCTGGAGCGCTTTCAGGGATATGAGAAGAGAGAAGATGGAACTTGGGAAAAGCCACTAGAAGATAAGAAGATACTAGAAGATAAGAGAAATGGAGAAGACATATTACATAGGATTGGACGTTGGCTCTACGACAGCCAAAATAGCCGTTATCGACAGCGATAACCGGGTAATTTACTCAAAATACGAACGCCACAACGCTCGTGTAAACGAACTTGTGTCGCAATATTTCGATGAGATTTTAGCCCTTACCGGCGATGCAGAGGCAAGAATCTGCGTAACGGGAAGCGTAGGAATGGCTACTGCCGAACAGCTCCAGGCGGAGTTTGTACAGGAGGTGGTGGCTGCATCAGTCTATGCCCGTACTGCCCATCCTGAGGCGAAGGCGCTCATCGATATTGGTGGCGAGGACGCGAAGGTTATCTTCTTCAAGAAAAACGGAAATATGGAACTACGCATGAACGGCAACTGTGCCGGCGGAACGGGCGCTTTCATCGACCAGATGAGTGTGCTGATGGGCGTAGAGAACCAGAAGATGAGCGAGTTGGCGATGAAGGCAGAGCACGTTTATCCGATGGCTGCCCGCTGCGGCGTGTTCGCCAAGACCGACATCCAGAACCTGATGGCACGCAATCTGCCCGAAGCAGATATTGCAGCCAGCATCTTCCATTCCATCGCCGTACAGACGGTGGTAACGCTTTCTCACGGCATCAGCTTCGAGGCTCCTATCCTGCTCTGCGGCGGTCCGCTGACCTTTCTTCCGGCTCTCCGCAAGGCTTTCTGCGATTATCTCCATCTCTCTCCAAACGACTTCATCGTATCAGAAAACAGCAATCTCATTCCGGCTCTGGGCTGTGCTTACCGGGCTAAATCGGCAGATTCTGCAGCCTCAGTATCTGTTCTCAGAAGCCGGATGAAAAAAGAAATACAAACGGAATGGACCAGCAGTCTGCTGCCTCTGTTCAAGAATGAGAAAGAGCACCAGGAATGGCTCAAATCAAAGGCGAAATTCGCTACCGAAACCCAACCGCTGAATAAAGGAAAACAGCAGGTTGTGATTGGTATTGACTCGGGCTCTACTACGACGAAGATTGTTGCGGTAAGGGTGAATGCAGAGACACCTGCGGGAGATATTGTCTTTACCAATTACCGCCTGAATCTGGGAAATCCGATCAAGGCAGTAGCGGATGGACTGAACACCCTGAAGCAGGAAGCTGCATTGCGAGGCGCTGAACTGGAAATCGTAGGCTCCTGCTCTACAGGTTACGGCGAAGAACTCATCAAGGCGGCTTTCGGGCTCGACAGCGGCATTATCGAAACAATGGCGCACGAAAGAGCGGCTGCATCGCTCATGCCCGACGTGAGTTTTATCCTGGACATCGGCGGACAGGACATGAAGGCTATCTTCGTGGAGAAAGGGGCTGTGGTGCGCATGGAACTCAACGAGGCGTGCAGTTCGGGCTGCGGAACATTTATCCAGACCTTTGCCAACAATATGGGTTATTCTGTAGGCGATTTTGCCCAACTCGCCTGCCAGTCGAAGGCTCCCTGCGACCTGGGAACCCGCTGCACCGTCTTCATGAACTCGAAGGTGAAGCAGGTGCTCAGAGAGGGCGCATCTGTAGCTGATATTTCTGCCGGAATCTCTTATTCGGTCATCAAGAACTGTCTTTATAAGGTATTGAAACTCCATGGTAATGAGAACCTTGGAGGCAAAATCGTTGTGCAGGGTGGTACGATGAGAAACGATGCGGTGGTAAGAGCATTTGAGTTGCTCACCCATACCGAAGTGGCACGAAGCAACATGCCGGAACTGATGGGCGCCTACGGTTGTGCCCTTCATGCGGCGGCAGATTACAAGCATCGCACATCTGCAGAAGACGAGCACCCTGCCTCATCAAGATCCATCGATGATCTCCAGAATCTGGCTCATTATGAAACCAAACAACTGCAATGCAAAGGCTGCGAAAACCATTGTTATGTTTCCCGCTACACCTTTGCCGGCGGCAACCGATTCTACTCCGGAAACAAGTGTGAGCGTGTGTTTAACAACAAGGGAGCAAACGGGATAAAAGGCAAAAACATCTACGAATACAAATATAGTTTACTATTTGATAGAGAAGAAGTTAACCCACTTGAAGTTGCAAAACACAACGTCAAAGTAGGCATTCCTCGCATCCTCAACATGTACGAGGAATATCCGTTCTGGAATGCGCTGCTCCGGGCAGCAGGATTGGGCGTGATTCTCTCTTCCGATTCCACTTTCAGCCAGTATGAAGGAGCCTTGAATACGGTGATGAGCGACAATATCTGCTTTCCGGCTAAACTGGCTCACAGTCATCTGAAGGAACTCAACGAGAACCCGAAAGTAGACCGCATCCTCATGCCATACGTGGTTTATGAACATAATGACGACCCGAAGAATACGCTGAACAGTTTCAACTGTCCGGTCGTTTCGGGCTACAGCGATGTCATCAAGTCGGTCATCAATCTGAAGAAACCGATCGATACGCCCGTCATCAACTTTGCCCAGCCTAAGGCGCTGGAAAAGCAGATTACCGATTATCTCAAGCAACTGGGAGTAAGCAAGAAGACTGCCCGTAAAGCGCTGAGAGAGGCCCTCTATGCTCAGGCAGTATATGCAGCTGAGATTAAGAAACAGGGCTGGGAGATTCTGAAGTCAAACAAGGGACTTACGATTCTGCTGGCGGGCCGTCCTTATCATACAGACCCGCTGATTCAGCACAAGCTGAGCGAGATGATAGCCAATCTGGGAGTCAACGTCATCAGCGAAGACATCGCCCGGGGTAATCTCTTTGCAGATTTCAAAGACTTCAATTTGGAGGATCTGGCGGCAGAAAGAAATGAGGCAGCATTAGCCAGCCAGGACAACAACGAAGCATACAACTGTCAGCCAGAGACTTATCTCGTGAAGCAATGGGCGTATATGAACCGCATTCTGAAGGCAGCGCAATGGGCTGCAGAACAGGGCGATGAGGTTCATTTCGTCCAGATGACCAGCTTCGGCTGCGGTCCTGACAGTTTTATCCAGGACGAGATTCGCGACATCATGAAGCGCCACAACAAGCCTTTCACGCTGTTGAAGATAGATGATGTGAGCAATATCGGCTCACTGAAACTCCGTGTCCGCTCGCTCATAGAAAGCCTGAAGGGAGTAAAGGAAGTGAAGAGTGAAGAACGAAGAGTGAAGAAACAATGTTCGGCGGCCGAAGGGAAAGCCAATTCAACACTCAACACTCAACATTTACAACAGACCAAGGTATTCACCAAGCAGGACATTCATCGCAAGATTCTCGCTCCTTTCATGACCGAATACCTCACCCCTATCATTCCGCCTATCCTGAAACTGATAGGCTATGATGTTGAGGTACTTCCGATGAGCAATGAGGTAAGCGCCGAACTCGGCTTGAAGTTTGCCAACAACGAAGTCTGCTATCCGGCAACACTCATCGTCGGCGACATCATCAAAGCCTTGAAATCAGGCAGATACGACCTGAACAATACAGCAGTAGTGATGAGTCAGACGGGCGGCCAGTGTCGCGCAACCAACTACGCCGGTCTCATCAAGCGTGCGATGATTTCCAATGGATTCCAGGACATTCCGCTGCTCACGCTCGGTGTAACAGCCTCAACAGGCGAAGCATCAGGCTCAACAGCCGACAAGCAAGACTATAACGAGCAGGACGGCTTCAATGTGCCTTGGCTGAAATACAGTCAGATTATCGTTACCGCCATTTTCTATGGCGATGCAATCAACGAGATGTACAATGCCTGCATCGTAAGAGAGCGTAAACCGGGCATTGCCAGAGAGTTGCGCGATAAATACATGCAGCTGATAGACGGACCTATCGCCCAGAATTCAGCCAAAGGACTCATCCGACTCCTGGAACAGGCAGCCGAAGAATTCAACCAGATGACCCTCGACAGAGAACTGCCGAAGGTAGGAATCGTAGGCGAAATCTTCCTGAAGTTCAATCCTTTCGCCCACCAGTTCCTGGAGCAGAACATCATCTCGCGCGGCATAGAGGTGGTTCCGCCTCTGCTTGCCCCTTTCTTCCTGCAGGAATTTGTGAACGTGGAGATACAGAAACACATGCGGCTGAGTTGCACCAAAGTGCCCGATTTCATCATCAAGGGCGCTTATCAGGCGCTGATAGGCAGAAGATTGCGCCAGGTAAACAAGGCAGCCGGCAAGTTCCGCTACTTCCGTCCGTTCACCAATATCTATGATGATGCGAAGGACGTACAGGGACTGGTTTCGCTCGCAGCCCAGTTTGGCGAAGGCTGGCTTCTGCCTGCCGACATCGTAGGTTACATCCGTGATGGCGTGAACAACATCATCTCGCTCCAGCCTTTCGGTTGCATCGCTAACCACGTGATTTCCAAGGGCATCGAGAAACGTCTCCACGACCGTTTCCCAATGCTCAACCTCGTATCGCTCGACTTCGATTCCGGTGTTTCAGAGGTAAACGTCACCAACCGACTGCTCCTCTTCCTGGACAGCATCGCAAAATAAGACAAGCCAGACCCATGTACGGTAAAACACCGTACATGGGTCTTTCCGTCTTTCATCCCTCAAAAAATCACTCTAAAAAATACAAAAAACCGTAGCTATTTCTTTGTCATTCAAGAAAATAATCGTATCTTTGCACTCAAATTTTATTGAGACATTAAGAAAATGAGTAAAGATACATTAACTCATCAGCTGACAGAGACCATCGAGGAGCTTTCGAGCGCAGAATCTTTGAAGGGTCTCTTCCATCAGCATCGAGACGGGAATCCACTTCCTTCGGGCAAGGCGCTCGAAGAAATCATCAGTTTGTCCCGTTCTATCCTCTTTCCGGGATATTTCGGCAATTCTTCGGTAAATATCTCAACCATCAAATATCATATTGGAGTAAGAGTAGAGAAACTCTATGAGATGCTGTCAGAGCAGATTCTCGCCGGTCTCTGCTTCGCCAACGACTGTGAAACGGAAACCCAGGCTGAACTGCAGCACCAGCGTGCCAAGGCAGGCGTGATTGCAGCCAAGGCAATCATGGAATTCCCGAGACTGCGCAAGATTCTGGCTACCGATGTAGAGGCTGCCTACGAGGGCGACCCGGCTGCCATGAGCCACGGAGAAATCATCTCCTGCTACCCGGTCATCAAGGCGATTACCAACTACCGCATCGCTCACGTGCTGCACGAACTGGGAGTGCCGCTCATTCCAAGAATGATGACCGAACTGGCGCATTCGGAAACCGGTATTGATATTAACCCGGAGGCTACCATCGGCAAGCACTTCACCATCGACCACGGTACGGGTGTGGTGATTGGAGCTACCTGCATCATCGGCGACAATGTGAAACTCTACCAGGGTGTAACCCTCGGAGCCAAGAGTTTCCCACTCGATAAGGACGGCAACCCTATCAAGGGAATCCCTCGCCACCCTATCCTCGAAAATGATGTCATCGTCTACGCCAATGCCACCATCCTCGGTCGCATCACCATCGGAGAAGGCTGCGTAGTGGGAGCCAACGTATGGGTTACCAAGGATATGAAACCGAAAACAAAGAAATATAAAAAAGAAAAACAAAGTTTATTAGATATAGAATTCAATAATGGAACAGGAATTTGAACTCATTGCCAAGACCTTCATGGGCCTCGAGCCTGTCTTGGCTGAAGAGCTCACCCAGTTGGGTGCCAATAATGTACAGATCGGTCGCCGCATGGTGTCTTTCACAGGCGACAAGGAAATGATGTATCGTGCTAACTTCCAGTTGCACACAGCCATCCGTATCTTAAAGCCTATCAAGCACTTCAAGGCTAGAAGCGCTGAAGAGGTGTATGATCAGATCCAGAAGATCAAGTGGGATGACATCTTAGACGTGAAGAAGACTTTCTCTGTTGACTCAGTAGTCTACTCAGAGGAGTTCCGCAACTCACGCTTCGTAACCTACAAGGTAAAGGATGCGATTGTTGACTGGTTCCGCGAGAAGCAGGGTACACGTCCAAATATCAGCGTATCTAACCCGGATATCCGCCTCAACATCCACATTGCAGAAGACAATGCCACCTTGAGTCTCGATTCGAGTGGTGAGAGTCTGCACCGCCGTGGCTACCGCCAGGAGCAGGTAGAGGCTCCTCTGAACGAGGTTCTCGCTGCAGGTATGATTCTGATGACCGGCTGGAAGGGCGAATGCGATTTCATCGACCCGATGTGTGGTTCAGGTACCATCGCCATCGAAGCTGCCCTCATAGCCCGAAACATCTCTCCAGGTGTATTCCGCAAGGAGTTTGCCTTCGAGAAGTGGAACGATTTCGACCAGGATCTCTTCGATACGATTTATAACGACGACTCTCAGGAGCGCGAGTTCGAGCACCATATCTATGGTTACGATGTTGACATGAAGGCTGTCAATACAGCTAATCTCAACGTTCGTGCTGCCGGTCTCAGCAAGGACATCACCATCTCACAGGCTGATTTCAAGGACTTCACCCAGCCAGCAGAGAAGAGCATCATCGTGATGAACCCTCCATACGGTGAGCGCATCTCTACCCCTAACCTCCTGAACACCTACAAGATGATAGGTGAGCGCTTCAAGAAGGCTTTTGCCGGCAACGAGGCTTGGGTATTGAGCTACCGCGAGGAGTGCTTCGAGCAGATTGGTCTGAAACCATCTATCAAGATTCCTGTATTCAACGGAAGCTTAGAGTGCGAATTCCGCAAGTATGTGATGTTCGACGGCAAGATGAAGGACTTCCGTTCTGAAGGCGGTATTGTGAAGACTGAGCGCGAGAAGAGCGAGATGGCTCAGAAGCACCGTTTCAAGAAGGAGCGTGAATTCAAGAAGCGTGTAAGCGAGGAGACTGAAAACGAGGAGGACGATATCCGTTCTTTCAAGTTCCATACTCACCGTCTGGAAGACTTCGAGAAGAAGCGTGCTGAGTTCCATAAGGGCGGTCGTTCACGTATCGGTGGCGGTCAACGCAATGATGACGACGATGAGAAGCGTGGCAGCCGCAGCTTCAAGAGCGACCGCAAGGGTGGCCGTGACTTCGGTAGCAAGCGCGACGGAAAGCGTTTCGAGAAAGGCGACAAGCGTGGTGGCTTCAAGGGCGACAAACGTGGTGGCCGTGATTTCGGAGGCAAGCGCGGAGGCAAGAAGAACTTCAGCGTTGACTTCGACGACGAGGATTAAAGACATATCGACCCATGCGTCGTGTTTCACGACGCATGGGTGTTAAACCCGATAAAGTAAAGAATATAATGAATCTGAAGAATTCAATTTATAAATTATCTTTTGCTGCTATGATTATGATGGCTATGAATGCAACCGACTTACAGGCTCAGGGCGTGGTTCCTGCTCAGAAAGGCGAGAAAACCTTTACATTGGAAGACCTGAACTTCGGCGGCAACAACTATCGTAACATGGTGGCTAAGAACCGCTGGTGCACCTGGTGGGGCAATGAACTCGTTCGCCAGGATGTGGATGCTTGCTATCTCGTCAACAAGACGACAGGCAAGGAGACCAAACTCTTCGGCATCAATGACATCAACCAGTGGATTGCTCCTACCAAAGACATCAAGGTAAGAGCCCTCTACAATGCTCTGTTCCCGTTTGCAGGCAAGAACATCGTGATGGTGAGCAACGGCAGCAAGACTTATACCATAGACTTCAAGAAGCATAAGCTGCTGAGCGAGATGGATTTTGCTGACGGCGAGAACCTCCTGGAGGCTAATGCCCAGCAGAACGCCTTCGCCTATCTGAAGGGCAGCAACCTCTATGTGCGTACCTTCGATGTAACCAGCAACGCCTTGACAAAAGAGAAGAAATCTCACGATTTCCAGCTCTCAAAGGACGGAAGCCGCGAAATTGTTTATGGACAGAGTGTTCACCGCGATGAGTTCGGTATCAGCAAGGGAACCTTCTGGAGTCCGAACGGCGAACTGCTCGCCTTCTATCGTATGGACCAGAGTATGGTAACCGACTATCCGCAGGTCGACATCCCGGAAATCGGTTTCAATCATCCTGAAACACAGAGTTGCATTGCTACTCCTGCACCAGACAAGTATCCGATGACAGGCGAGACATCACACAAGGTAACCGTAGGCGTGTTCGACTGCATGACCGGCAAGACCGTCTATCTGAAGGCTGGCGATCCAACCGACCGCTATTTTACCAACATCGCATGGAGTCCGGATAGCAAGACCATCTATATGTTCGAACTGAACCGCGACCAGAACGACTGCCGTCTGACTGCCTACAATGCAGAAAACGGCGAGAAGACAGGCGAACTCTATCGCGAGACCGACGAGAAATACGTGGAGCCTTGCCACCCTATCCAGTTCCTGCCTTGGGACAGCAACAGCTTTATCATGCAGAGCCGCAAGGATGGCTACAACCACCTCTATCTCTGCACCCTGGGCAAGCACGGAAGCCGCATGGCAAGCAACACAGAATCGCTCGAAATCAAGCAGTTGACTTCCGGCAAATGGGAAGTGATGGAAGTGCTCGGCTTCAACAGCAAGCGCAAGAGTATCATCATCGCATCCAACGAGAAATCGCCTATCCAGAGAAACATCTTTGCCGTAGATACAAAAACCGGCAAGCGTACGCTGGTAGATGATTGCGGCAAGGGATGGCACAGCGCCACTTTGAGCGAGAACGGACAGTATGTCTTCGACAACTACTCTACTCCTACCGTGCCTCGCAAGATAGCTCTTGTGAACACCGAGAACGGCAAGCGCACCGCTTACTTCACTGCCGAGAACCCTTGGAAGGGCTACAATGTGCCTGAGTACAGCTGCGGTTCCATCAAGGCTGCCGATGGCGAAACTGACCTCTACTGGAGAATGGTGAAGCCGGTAAACTTCGATCCAAACAAGAAGTATCCTACCATTATATATGTATATGGTGGTCCTCATGCCCACAACGTAGATGCCCGCTGGAACTACTCTAGCCGTGGTTGGGAAACCTACATGGCAGAAAAGGGCTATCTGCTCTTCATCCTCGACAACCGTGGAAGCGAGAACCGTGGCAAGGCTTTCGAGCAGGCTACCTTCCGCCAGCTCGGACAGATTGAGATGCAAGACCAGATGAAGGGCGTGGAATATCTGAAGACGCTTCCTTACGTAGATGCTGACAAGATTGGCGTTCACGGCTGGAGCTTCGGCGGATTCATGACCATCTCACTGATGACCAACCACCCTGATGTGTTCAAGGTAGGCGTAGCAGGCGGTCCGGTAATCGACTGGCACTGGTACGAGGTGATGTATGGCGAGCGCTATATGGACACCCCACAGACCAACCCAGAGGGTTACAGGAAGACCTCTCTGCTCTATCAGGCAAAGAACCTGAAGGGCAAGCTGCAGATTATCCAGGGCTTGAACGATGTGACCGTAGTGCCACAGCACTGCCTCACCTTCCTCAAGGCTTGCATCGCAGCAGGCACCCAGCCAGACTTCTTCGTCTATCCTGGCGAGCCTCACAACATGAGAGGTCATCAGAGCACTCATCTGCATGAGCGCATCAGCAATTATTTCTTCGATTATCTCAAGTAAATATCTAGGAGTAAACATCCCCCGAAAAGGGGAATTTACTCCTACATCAAATAACAAACAATAACTTACAGCAAATGAAAATTTTATTGTTAGGAGGCGGTGGCCGCGAGCACGCCTTAGCATGGAAAATCGCTCAGAGCGAGAAGTGTGAGAAACTCTTCATCGCTCCTGGTAATGCCGGTACACAGAATGTCGGCGAGAACGTAGATATCAAGGCAGACGACTTTGAGGCGCTCAAGAACTTCACAGTAGAAAATGGCGTTGATATGGTGGTAGTTGGTCCGGAAGACCCATTGGTAAAGGGTGTTTACGATGACTTCAAGAACGATCCTCGCACCCAGAACATCCCTGTCATCGGTCCATCAAAGGCTGGCGCCGTATTGGAAGGCAGCAAGGACTTCGCCAAAAAGTTCATGAAGCGTCACAACATCCCTACTGCCCAGTATGAGACTTTCGACGGCGAGCACGTAGAGGAAGGCTTGAAATTCCTGGAGACACTGAAGGCTCCATACGTACTGAAAGCAGATGGTTTGTGCGCCGGTAAGGGCGTTCTCATCCTCCCTACCCTGGAAGAGGCTAAGAAAGAGTTCAAGGAGATGCTCGGCGGTATGTTCGGCAACGCTTCTGCACGCGTAGTCATCGAGGAATTCCTCAGCGGCATTGAGTGCTCTGTATTCGTATTGACCGACGGCAAGAACTACAAGATTCTGCCTGAGGCTAAGGATTACAAGCGCATCGGCGAGCACGATACCGGTCTGAACACCGGTGGTATGGGTAGCGTTACCCCTGTACCATTCGCTACCAAGGAGTGGATGCAGAAGGTTGACGAGCGCATCATCCGTCCTACTGTAGAGGGACTTGCTGAGGAGAACATCGACTATAAGGGATTCATCTTCTTCGGTCTGATCAACGTTGAAGGCGAGCCTATGGTCATCGAGTACAACTGCCGTATGGGTGATCCAGAGACTGAGAGCGTGATGCTCCGTCTGAAGAGCGACATCGTGGATCTCTTCGAAGGTGTAGCAGCAGGCGATTTGGACAAGCACAGCATCGAGTTTGATGAGCGTGCTGCAGTCTGCGTGATGCTCGTAAGCGGCGGTTATCCTGAGGCTTACAAGAAGGGTTATCCTATCCAGGGCATCGACGATGTAGAAGGTTCGGTAGTATTCCACTCCGGTACAGTCATGAAGGATGGTCAGGTAGTAACCAACGGTGGTCGTGTCATCTGCGTAAGCAGCTACGGCAAGGACAAGGAAGAAGCCTTGAAGAAGAGCTTTGCTGAGGCACAGAAGATCCAGTTCACCGACAAGTACTTCCGTTCTGATATCGGACAGGACCTTTAGTTTTTTAATGTTGAATTAGATGTTAAGAAAGAAAACTTTTCAAAATAAAGTAGCGGCTAGCCGCTACTCTTTACCTATTACTGCAACCCTTGCCACGCTGGTTTGGGTTGCAGTAGGTTTATTGGTATCCAATATCTGGGTAGAATTTGCTTTTACAGCCATGTCTACCCTGCTGATGGTGGAACTGAACAACCGTAATGCCCTGATGCGTACCTACAGCCGAATGGTATCCTGCAGTTTTCTGGCATTACTGACGATGACAGGACTCTCCCACCCCTCTTTAAAAAGCAGTATTGTGACGATGTGTTTCATCGCCTTTTATCTCATTATCTGGAATTGCTATCAGGATAAACGCTCAACAGGCTGGACTTTCTACGCCTTTGCCTGCATCGGTCTGGCATCGATGGTTTTCGTGCAGATAGGCTATTTCATGCCTATCCTGTGGATTATGATGATGGTGTTTACCCTCTCGTTTAGCGTAAAGACATTCTTTGCAACACTAGTAGGTCTCATCGTGCCCTATTGGTTTGCAGCCGGTTATTTCTTCTATACCGACAACATACAGGGGCTGGCTGACCATTTCTGCAAATTCATCAACTACAGCGAACTCTTTGATTATTCGCAGGTTACCGACCATCAGGTACTGGACCTGAGTTTCGTTATCCTGCTCACCATCATCGGTTCCATCCACTTCATACGCACCAGCTACGGCGATAAGATACGAACCCGCATGATCTACGAAACGTTTATCATGATATCGGTTGCCTGCATCATCTTCATCGTCCTCCAGCCTCAATATATACAGGAACTGGGCGGCATCCTGATTGTGAATACAGCACCGCTTATCGCCCATTTCATCACATTCACCAGAGGTAAGTTTACCAACATATCCTTCATCCTGCTGCTCATCATGCTGGTACTTATCATGGCTTACAACATACTCGTACCAGAGAGCATATTACTATGAGTTGGATTATAGATTTCTTAATGAGCTGGGGCTACTGGGGCATGCTGGTATCAGCCTTCCTTGCCGGCAGTTTCTTTCCCTTCAGCAGCGAGGTGGTCATGTCGGGCTTACAGGCTGCCGGACTGGAACCTATCCAGCTCGTACTGTATGGAAGCATCGGCAATGTGCTCGGTTCTATGTTCAACTATGGCGTAGGACGGATGGGCAAGCTGGAATGGATAGAGAAATATCTGCATGTAAAGAAAGAGAGTCTTGACAAGGCTCAGCATTTCATGGCCGACAGAGGAGCCTGGATGGGATTCTTTGCCTTCCTGCCCCTGTTGGGCAGTGCCATCACCATCGTTTTGGGACTGACGAGAGCCAACATCGTGATTTCTGTCATCAGCATCACCATCGGAAAGGTGTTGAGATATGTACTGCTGGTTTACGGACTCAGTTTCATCTTTTAAACAAGCTGCAAAGAAAACAAAGAATTGATTCATATAGATTGACTGCTTATGAGAAAGTATTTATACCTTATTATATTATGCGTGGCTTTCGCGGGCTGTAAAGGCAGCCAGCAGAAAGGCCACACCGCAGAAAGTAACGGAAAGGAATCTGTCGCCAACAGCGATGGCAAACCTGCTGTTACCGTAACTATCCCTCCCTACAAGTTTTTCGTTGATAAGATTGCCGGAGATAAGGTGGATGTCAACGTGATGGTATCCAACGGCAACAATCCTGAAACTTACGAGCCTTATGCCCAGCAGATGATGGAACTCTCCAGGAGTGCCCTCTATCTGAAAGTGGGAAGCATCGGTTTCGAACAGACCTGGATGAAGAAGCTGCAGGACAACGCTCCTGACATGAAGGTGATAGATACCTCCACAGGCATCACGCCTGCCAAGACACCAGGCGGCAATACCGACCCGCATGTATGGATGAGTTGCAAAAACGCCCGCATCATCTCCAGCAACATCTTCAAGGCACTCTGCCAACTGGAACCGGAAAACAAGACTTTCTTTCAGAAAAACTATCAGCAGTTGCTCTGCAGCATCGACAGGCAGGACAGCATCATCAGAAAGAGTTTCAAGGATAATCCGGAGATGGTACGCAAGTTTGTGATCTATCACCCTATCCTCACCTACTTTGCCCGTGATTACCAGCTGGAGCAGCTTGCCATAGAGGAAGAAGGCAGGGAGCCGAGTGCCGTCCAGCTGAAGAGCCTCATCGAGAGAGCCAGAAAAGAAAAGATCAAGTTCTGCCTGATTCAAGCAGAATTTGCCAACCGCAACACCACAACCTTCATCAACGAGAGCCACACCAAGCCAATGGATATCAATCCATTGCAGGGCGACTGGAACTGGGCGATGCAGGAAGCGGCAGCAGCGGTACAAGGCAAGAAAATCGTTGTTGGGAAGTAAAAACTACAATAATATGACTCCAATCATAAAAATCGAGTATCTTTCTGCAGGCTATGAAGGCAAGGAGGTGCTCCACGACATCAACCTCACCGTCTACAAAGACGATTATCTTGGCATCATCGGTCCCAACGGTGGCGGCAAGACAACTCTCATGCGCCTCATTCTGGGACTGATGAAACCCACAGACGGCAGCATCCGCTTTTATAAAGACGGGGAGGAAGTAAGGGAAATCAGCATGGGATATCTGCCCCAATACAATCATCTCGACAAACAGTTCCCTATCTCCGTCTATGAAGTGGTACTCTCAGGACTCAGCAAGACCAAGAGCCTCTTTTCCAGATACACCCAGGCACAGCACCAGCAGGTACTCGACTGTCTGGAACAGATGCAGCTCACGGAGTTGAAAGACCGCCATATCGCAGCCTTGAGCGGCGGACAACTGCAGCGAGTACTCCTCGCCCGCGCCATTGTTTCGAAACCCGATGTAGTGATACTGGATGAGCCCAACACCTACATCGACCGCCGTTTCCAGAAGCAGATGTACGAGATGCTGGAACAGATCAACCGGGAGTGCGCCATTATCATCGTAAGCCATGATGTAGCCGAAGTGCTCAATAACGTAAAGCACATCGCCTGCGTAAATCATCATCTCCACTACCACGATACGGCAGATATGCCGAGAGAGAAACTGGAAGAGCATTTCTTAAATGTATAGGCTTATTATATAATAATGCCTAAAAAACAGGTGCAAAAATCCATATTATCTCATCTTTTTATTATCTTTGCAATTGGAATGTTCCTTTTTGAAAGGCACAGAGAAAGCATTCAGAAACAGAGAAAGCATTCAGAAAGAAATATAATACATTAAAGTTTAAACAATAATGAAACAGTACAGATTAGTGGACAATATCTTCGGATGGGTCGCATTCATCATTGCGGCGTTCACTTATTGTTCCACAATTGAACCGACAGCCAGCTTCTGGGACTGTCCTGAGTTTATTACGACTGCTTACAAGCAGGAGATCGGTCACCCACCTGGGGCACCATTCTTCATGCTTTTAGGCAATTTCTTCACACATTTCGCCAGCGACACTACCCAGGTAGCCAAGATGGTAAATACGATGAGCGCCCTGCTGAGCGCCGTCTGTATCATGTTCCTCTTCTGGACCATCACCCACCTGGCTCGCCGACTCGTCATCAGCGACTGGAAAGAACTGACTACCAGCAAGCTGATTGCCATCGAGGCATCCGGTATGGTGGGCGCACTCATCTACACCTTCAGCGATACCTTCTGGTTCTCAGCTGTCGAGGGTGAGGTTTATGCGTTCTCTTCTGCCTTTACCGCTGTGGTATTCTGGCTCATCCTGAAGTGGGAAGACCATGCTGACGAGCCTCATAGCGATCGTTGGCTTGTGCTCATCGCCTATATGACCGGTTTGAGTATCGGTGTCCACCTGCTCAACCTGCTCTGTATCCCAGCCATCGTATTGGTTTATTACTACAAGAAGGTGCCACATGCCAACCTCAAGGGCTCGCTCCTGGCGCTGTTCCTTTCATTCCTCGTAGTGGTAGCCGTACTGTATGGTGTGGTTCCAGGTATCATCACCGTAGGCGGCTGGTTCGAACTGTTCTTTGTCAACACTCTCGGCTGTTCGTTCAATACCGGTGAAATCGTATACATCATCTGTCTCGTAGCCTCAGTTATCTGGGGTATCTACGAAACCTGCCATGCTTCTGAGAAGAACGAGAAGAAACAGAATATCGCCTTTGTTCTCGGCTTCGGCATGCTCGGCATCCCATTCTACGGATATGGCTGGACTGCTGCCATTACCGGCATCATCGTGCTGGTTATCCTCTGGTTCGTACTCGGCTACAAGCGCAAGCAGGAGGTAGTAACAGGCGTTGACGAATCTACAGGCATCGCCAAGAAGAAGATGCAGCTCCTGCCGCTCATCTCAGCACGCGTCAAGAATACAGCCTTGCTCTGCATGCTGATGCTGATGATTGGTTATTCCAGCTACGCACTCATCGTGATCCGTTCTTCTGCCAACCCTCCTATGGACCAGAACTCTCCTGAGGACATCTTTACCCTGGGAAGTTATCTGAGCCGCGACCAGTATGGCGACCGCCCTCTGTTCTATGGCCAGGCTTATACATCACAGGTAGCCCTCGAAGTAGACGGCAACATGTGCAAGCCTGTCATGAAAGAAGGCGCACCGGTTTACCAGCGCAAGGAGAAAGCTTCGGCTGATGAGAAGGACTCTTACTTCGTAGTAAGTCACAAGAATAAGTATATCTATGCCCAGAACATGCTCTTCCCTCGTATGTACAGTTCGGATCATGCCCAGGCATACGAAGACTGGATGGGCGGTGTAGAAGGCACAGAGATTCCTTACGACCGCTGCGGAGAAAGTATCATGGTGAAGATGCCGTCACAGTTTGACAACATCCGCTTCTTCCTCTCTTACCAGTGCAACTTCATGTACTGGCGCTACTTCATGTGGAACTTTGCCGGCCGTCAGAACGACATCCAGGGCAATGGTGAGCCAGAGCACGGCAACTGGATTACCGGTTTCTCATTCATTGATGATTCACTCTATGGCGACCAGAGCAAATTGCCAGACGACCTGAAGGAGAACAAGGGGCACAATGTATTCTATTGCATGCCGCTGATTCTCGGTCTCATCGGACTTTTCTGGCAGGCTTGGTATACCCGCAAGAAGAAGGTAATGAAGAACGGCAAGGAAGAGGAAGTGCTCCTCCCTATCGGAATCCAGCAGTTCTGGATTGTATTCTTCCTGTTCTTCATGACAGGTCTTGCCATCGTCATCTACCTGAATCAGACACCTATGCAGCCACGTGAGCGTGACTATGCTTACGCCGGTTCATTCTATGCATACGCTATCTGGTGCGGTCTCGGCGTACTCGCCATCATCGACATCCTGAAGCGCAAGATGAAGCTCAGCGGTACTGCTGTAACAGCCATCGTAGCAGTCATCACACTTCTCGTACCTATCCAGATGGCATCACAGACCTGGGATGATCACGACCGCTCAAACCGTTACACCTGCCGTGACTTCGGTCAGAACTACCTGATGTCACTCCAGGAGAAGGGAAACCCTATCATCTTTACCAATGGTGATAACGATACCTTCCCACTCTGGTACAACCAGGAGGTAGAAGGCGTAGGAACAGATGCCCGCGTATGTAACCTGAGCTACCTGCAGACCGACTGGTATATCGACCAGATGATGCGTCCTGCATACAACTCACCATCCGTGCCAATCACCTGGCCACGTCTCGACTTCTGTTCAGGTACCAACGAATATGTATCTGTTGAACCTGAGGCAAAGAAGCAGATTCTCGACTTCTACAAGCAGGATCCAGAGAATGCCAAGAAGCAGTTTGGTGACGAACCGTTCGAGCTCAAGAACATCCTGAAGAACTGGGTACGCAGCAAGAACCCTGACATGCACTTCATCCCTACGGATACCCTCTATGTCACCATCGACAAGGAGGCTGTAAAGAAGAGCGGCATGATGATGGCATCAGATTCTATTCCAGATAAGATGGTCATCTCTCTTGCCGGCAAGAGCGCACTCTACAAGAACGACCTCATGATGCTCGAAATGCTGGCACAGTGCAACTGGACCCGTCCGCTCTACGTAGCACTCACCGTAGGCGAAGAGAACTATATGAACCTCGGTGACAACTTCGTACAGGAGGGACTTGTGAACCGTATCACTCCGTTCACCACCAACAAGCCAGGTGCCAAGAACTTCGATACAGAGAAGGCTTATCACAACATCATGACCCGATTCAAGTTCGGCAACCTGAAGCAGAAGGGACTCTACATCGACGAGACAACCATGCGTATGTGTTATACCCACCGTCGCCTGCTCGCCCAGACAGCCCTCCAACTCATCGCCGAAGGCAAGAAACAGAAGGCTATCAACATCCTGAAGAAGGCTGATACCGAGATTCCTGCCTACAATGTTACGCTCGACTACATGAGCGGTGGCTTGGATATGGCTCGCGGCTGGCTGATGACCGGTCAGAAAGCCAAGGGCAAGGAATATATAGAAGCGGTTTGGAAGAATGCTTCACAATACCTCAACTACTATCTCTCGCTGCCAAACGACCGTTTCCTCCAGGCAGAGCACGACTGCATCCGTCAGATCATGATCATGCAGAGCATCTGCGAGGCTGCCGGAATGGTGAGTCCACAGTTGGAGCAGAAGTATGAGAAGCAGCTCAACAACCTCTACCGTCTCTATCATGGCAGAGGTGGCAGAATGCCGGAAGGCAATCAGTAAAAAATAGAAAAAAGTTTGGTGTCGCGAAACACGACACCAAACTTTTCATTATTCATATAAACCTGTTTTATCCATGTTCATAGAGCAACCAGCCAAATGGCTCAGATGGTTATATCCAAAGGCCATCTGGAGAATGGACAAGAAAGACCATTCTGTCTATCTTACATTTGATGACGGTCCAATTCCAGAGTCAACTCCATTCATCTTAGAGACCCTGAGAAAGTACAATATCAAGGCTACTTTCTTTATGGTAGGCGAGAATGTATTGCGCCATCATGACCTCTACAACCAGATTGTGGCAGAGGGTCATCAGGTTGGCAACCATACATTCAATCATATCGGTGCCTTCAAGCACCGCGTCATCTCCTACGTGCTCAACACCAATAAGGCGAACGATATCATCCATGCCCATCTCTTCCGTCCACCTCACGGCTGGATGCGACCAAGTGAGTATTGGTGGCTGCACCGCACTTACAAGGTCATCATGTGGGACGTGGTGACGCGCGACTATTCCAAATGGATGACGGCAGAAGATGTGGTGAACAATGTGAAGCGATATGCCCGCAATGGCAGCATCATCACCTTCCACGACTCGCTGAAGAGCATTGAAAAGCTGAAGACAGCACTCCCTCAGGCCATAGAATGGCTCATGGAACAGGGGTATGAATTTAAGACTTTTGAATAAGAAGCTGTTATTCCCAAACAGGAACAGACCAATAAACACAGACAAGAAATGAGCAAAAGAATCAACAGTTATCAGGCAGTAGCTGCATTTGTAAGAGGTTTCTTCGAAGCTTACGCACGTGGCATCATCGATGCTACCATCGAAGGCAATGACTTCAGCAAGAAGAACGACCCGAAACAGATCAAGCAGATGATGCTGGAGCACTATGGCGAGGTAAACCAATACTTCTTCGACATCATGTTCTCTACCCTGGTACGCCTCAACTACAAGACTGCCGAGGAAGCCAACGAGCGCATGAAGAAGAACTTCGACAGCATGAAACAGGCTGACCCGACCTTTGAGCCAACCATGCTCGACTACCTGCGCATAGCCTGCAAATCGAACCAGTTGTACAAAGCGATGGAATCAGAATACAAGCGCAACTTCACCTGGCTTCTGCAAGGCAAGTTTACCACTCTTGAAGAGCATGTACGCGATTATACCCACGGCATTCTCATCAGTCTCGCCGACGAGCCGATGGCAATCCATCTCCTGGTCCGCATCATCGTGAAGGCATACGCCGCAGGCTTGAAGTGTGGCAGCAAGGAGGGCGAACAACACCAGCTCCACATGCCTACCCTTCACGGCATGTTGCTGAACAATGTCAACATCCTGCTCAACGAGACTCCACTCAAGAGCAGCACCGAAGATCCTGTTGCCCTCTTCAAGGAGGCATGCAAGAATGAAGAAGAAAACATCAACGTTCTTTTCAACACATTAAACGATGCGATGAAAGAACTGGCAGAAGAATAAGAGAAAAGCATCATTGATGACGAGCACAGCACCAGATTCGAGAACCATCCGACTCCATATAGCGTAGAATCTCATTATTCACTTCTTGGCAAATGGAGAGCATGGATTCTCGGTCGCAATCCACAGTAAAGTCAAGGTCTATATCTACCGAGAGTCTTGGCAGTTGGGAATAACAAAGTGACAATGATCAAGACTATTAAAGATTTAGATATAACGGCTTCGGGTGTTAGCGTATTTAACCGCAAGTGGCAACCTATCCATTTACAACAAGGAGAAATGGATGGGGCTTGTGCCGTATATTCCATGATGATGAACCTGCTCATACTAAAGGTTCTTACTCGTAATCAAGTTGTCAACTTGAAAACAACATTTAAGGGAAATACCGCAAAAGGGAGACTTTTCAAAGAGTTCTTTGTGACAGAAGGACTGTGCCGTGATGGATTTTATTTTTCCGAAATAAAAGAAAAGCTATCCCATTCTTTTACTAAAGAGGTTACATCTTCGCCTCTTCAATATACAGCATCTTTATCAGACCAAACTTCTTTTGTAGAAGAACTTAGGACTGCAATAGATAGCGACACGCCTTTGATTACCGCTCTGTCTTTTAAAGGTGGCGCTCATGCTGTACTTGCTATTGGGTATGAAGAAAACAAAAAGACGGTGTCAAGAAAATATTCTGTTTAGACCCAAGCTATGCCATAAGTCCGACATCCTTTTGGAATGGTGTAATAATCCTAAATGAGGGAAAAGGAAAGTACAGCCATCAGTATATAACAGATAAAGACGAAAAATATATCAATGTCAGTGAATCATTGAATATAAAAAAGAAATAACGATATGAGCGAAGAATTATAACAGAAATTTCTTGACAAACTTTGAGAAGTTGCAAACAAACTACGTGGCAATCAAGGACCTGGAGGCCAAACGTGCTGACCTTGACAAGGAGATTGAGGGCTATCTGAAAGAGTTGGGATTGTTAGAGTAAACTTTCCACAAGTTGTGGCAGAGTTCCCAGATATGAAAGGGCTTTCATACAGAAACTTGAAGTATATCAGACAATGGTATCAGTTTTATAATGAGCAACTTACAATTTGACAACAAGCTGTTGCCAAATTAGACGAAGTAAATGTGCAATAACTTGTTGCACAATTACAAGAAAGATGTCTAAGCTCATGCCTGAAAACATACAGAGCCAGTTGCCTACAATTTGAAGATATTGAAGAAACACTTTCTGATATAAAGGAAACTAAGGATTTCAAAAAAGGTAATGATATGAAAAATAAAGATAATATACCGCAGTTCGTGAATAGCGACTCCTTCATGGCAGACAAGAACTATGTGAAGTGATTGTCTGACCTAAAGAAACGTTTCCGCATGGCACAACTAAAAGCTGCTGTCAAAGTGAATACGGAAATGCTCAAATTCTACTGGAGTTTGGGCGAGGACATTTGCGAGAAGCAGAAACAAGACAAGTGGGGTGCAAAGGTTGTAGATAGGCTTAGCCTTGATATGCGTTCGGAAATTCCTCAGAGTGAGGGATTTTCAAGACCTTTACCATGTAAAACGCTGGTTTGCGTTCTATTCAAGTCAAATTGAAAGAGGATGTGTCATAAGTTTATGATTCACCCTCTTCTATTTGTTGAAAGAGATAGAATATGTTGCTTGAAGAGATAGGATATGTTGTTGGAAGAGACAGAATAAGTTGTTGGAAGAGATAGGATATGTTGTTGAGACAGTCAGTATCTTCGGTCGCACAACAGCTGTTGTGCGCTTGCATAACAGCTGATATGCGCATGCACAACACCTGTTGTGCATGCGGTAGTCAACTGTTATACACCAACTATTATCCAGACTTATGACACACCCTCTTACAGGAAGTGGATAATGCAACACCCCCAATGCCAATGAACGAACATTGCTTGAAATAAAACAGGAAGCCTTTTGTCGTATCTTTGCCGATAGTTACCAAATGGTGAACAGCGGGGTGAACACTTGCCCCAAGCATTCACCTTTTCGGCTCTGGGGTGAACCCTAGTAAAAAGAACTTTGTATATACAGCGCATGCTAGAAATATAAGAATCTCTATTATAATGGGTTATGGGGTGTTTTTAACACATTATTAACGCTAAAGGTTGGCATCGGGGTTCACCCTTCACCGATTTCATCGCCAAGAGCAGAGGATGACTATTCGCAGCAGGATACCGCCCCCGACCTGCCCTTCTACGGGTGGGTAGGGTAAGTAAGGGGAGAGTACTTTCTAAGAGTTTCCTTATGTAAAGGTTCGTTTACTATAGGAAAGATATAGTATATATATAGACTCCCAGAAAAAGCGATTTCCTACTCACCCTAGTTACCCCCCGGCCGTAAACAAGATAGTTACGATGCCTAAGTATCATATTTACGGATGGTATTTAAGTCGCACACGAATCTTCTTCGTTGCAAGCAACGGTACTCACTAAGCCTCACAGCCAAAACTCCGAAGGAGCCAAAATCCGTGAGATCCGTGAGATCCGTGTGCGAAAATTCAACTTTCTTCTACAATTTCCAACAAGTTTCTGCTTATCGTAAATCAATCCTCGCTGAGGAGTTTCTTGATTTCCTCATCAGTCTTGGTGAGTTTGTCTTTACAGAGTTTCACCAAAGTTTTGGCACGTTTCAACTGCTCGGAGAGCTGATCAATATCGAGTTCATCATTCTCCATTCTTTCTACGATTTCTTCAAGCTCTCTTACGGCTTGTTCGTATTTCATGTCTTCTTTTTCCATAATCCTATTTTAGTTAAGAGTTAATAGTTTATAGCGGCTTCGCCGTTTAGCCAGATAGGTATAAACTATTAACTATAAATTATAAACTATTATTCAACTTTTGCCTTCACGCTGCCCTCGGCAAACCTCGTTTCGATGATGTCGCCAGACTTCAGTTGCGAGGCAGAACGGATACTTTTGCCATCTTTCAGCGTGATGCTGTAGCCACGTTTCAGCAACAATTCGGGGTCTTGTGCCTGGATGCGCTGGGAAAGAAGCTGCAGACGATGACTCTCGTTGAGCATCTTCCTTTCCAATATCGGCTGAATATTCTGAGAAAGAATCTCGAAATGGCGCTGGGCTTCCGATAGTTTCGACTGGACATTTGTGCTTAAACGGCTCATCAAGCGGTCGAGATAGGCTCCCTGCTTCGTCTTCACCAGCGAAAACTGGACAGGAATCGTGTTGCTCAATCTGTCGAGCCTCATCTTCTCCACCTGCAGACGGTGCTTCACATTCTGCACGATAGCCTCTTGCGCATTCACCACACGGGCATAAACCTCAGTAAGATGATTAACGAGGAAGGCGGCAGCGGCTGTCGGTGTCTTTACACGCTGGAAAGAAATCATATCCAGCACACTCTCGTCCCTTTCATGTCCTATTCCCGTGATGATAGGCAGCGGGAAGTTTGCCACATTCTCGGCAAGCGCCAGGGTGTCGAAACCAGAGAGATCGCTCGTAGCGCCACCGCCTCGGATGATGACTACGCAGTCAAACTGTTCCCATTCGGCATTGATACTGTCGAGGGCAGCTATCACACTCTGCTCTACCCCCTCGCCCTGCATCGTAGCCGGAAAGAGGCGGGTTTGAAACTGCAGACCATAATCGTTATCGGCAAGCTGGTTGCAGAAATCACCATAACCTGCTGCCGTAGCGCTGGAAATGACGGCGATGCGCTGGCAGAACATCGGGAGCACCAACTCCTTCTGCAGTTCGAATACGCCCTCTGCTTTCAGCGTATTGATGATTTCCAGCCGCTTGCGCGCCATATCGCCCATCGTATAGTTAGGGTCAATATCATCTACTATCCAGGAGAAGCCATAGTTCTCATGAAACTGCGCGTGTACCTTGAGCAGTACTTTCATTCCGGCATGAATGCGCTGTCCGGTGATGCGCTCGAAATTCGGTTTGATGAACATCCATCGGTTTCGCCAGCAGGAGGCATGCGCCTTGGCAATGGGCGTATTAGACCGCTCATCCTTCTCGATGAGTTCCAGATAGCAGTGCCCGCCGTAGCCCTCGCGAGCCTCGGAGAGTTCCGCTTCCACCCAATAGCTGTCGGGCAAGGACATCGAAATGACCTCACGGACCATGGAGTTTAATTCAAAAAGTGATAATCGAAGTCGTTCCATGCTGTTTACTGTTTAAAGTTTACAGTTTATAGTTGAAAGTTTATAGCTAGCAGAGCAAGTTTGCCCTATTAACTATAAACTTTCAACTATTAACTACTTGATCGCTTTTCCCGTCTGATAAGCCTTCCAGAAATCAGGCACACCATATCCGAATACATTATCGGGATGATGCTGATTATTACCAGCCAATCTCACGAGTTTCATAATCTGCTTAGCCGTCTTCTGAGGCAAAGCCTGCCAGAGACACGCTACCATTCCGGCAATGAGCGGAGAAGAGAAAGACGTTCCGTTATCATTGATGATATTTCCACGGCCCGTAATCACACAGGTAGGACTTCCGTAAGCCATCACATCAGGCTTGATTCTGCCGTCAGCAGTAGGTCCCACGGCACTGAAAGCCGCATTCTCGCCCATTTCGTTTACGCTGCCCACGGTAAGGATATTACGTGCATCGGCAGGGAAATTGATTTTCTTCCAACTTCCCATTCCGTCGTTTCCTGCAGAATTGACACAGATGATTCCCTTGTCAGCACACATCGAAGCGGTGCGGGAGATGAGGGTAGAATTGCCGTCCTGCTCATAATAATGATGGTTGGTAGACGCATCATCGAAGCCATGATAGCCTAACGAAGAGTTGATGACATCCACGCCGCAACTATCAGCATATTCAGCCGCAAAAGCCCAGTAATCCTCTTCTGCCAGACTCTCTGTGCGCTCATCTTCACAGCGCACCAGCAGATATTGAGCCTCAGGTGCCACCCCCACGAATCTTTCGGGTTCGTTGGCAGCCATCGTAGAAAGCACCATCGTTCCATGCTCCATCTCGGCGAAAATATTCTTGGATTGAGGAACCACAAAGTCCCTAATGCCCGCCAATCTGATATTATGCAGCGCCGGAATCTTATCCACATTCATGAATCCGCCGTCGAAGACAGCAATCATCATTTCTTTGCCCAAATGCCCGGTTCTATGCAGCCGCTTGCCGTTGAGCGACTGGATCTGCGCATCGGCAGCACCATATTCGCCTACTCCACCAGTCCAATCGTTCAATCCCCTGCGAACGCTACTTCTGACGCGCTGACTGACAGAATCGGGAGCAGAGAAGACCTTCATCTTCCGGGTGATGAAATCGAGTTCATCCAGTTTCCGTAGTTCCTTCTCCTTATGAATGCGGACCAGCAGGGTATTGTTCCACTTGCTTTTGCCCACAATCTCGATGCCTGCCTCGCTTACAGCCTGCTCATAAGCAGGAGCCACAGGCAAATCGGTAACATCGATGGGCAGATTCTGTCTCTTTCTGCGCTCTATGGAACGGGGAGAGAGAAAATCTGCAGGGCGACTTACCGAGAAGGGAGTGTGACTGAGGTCTTTGTCTCTGAGATAAAGACGATACATCATACACTTGCCTCCCGGATACGACACCATATCGGTTTCGGCGATGCGGGGCAACCGCATCAATTGCTCAAAATTGCAAACCCTGTCTTCGCGAGCAAACAAAGAAAGAGCGGTCATTAAAAATGCATAAAGCATCAAATATTTTTTCATCATTATATCGGTAGTCCGGTTTGTTATTGTTGTTGCTGCAATATTTTTGTATTGCATTTGTTAATGAGTTGAATTGTTTATTCTGAAGTGCAAAAGTACAGAAATTGTACGAAAACACCAAAGGAAAAGGGAAGTTTTTATCATGAAATGCAAGTTTTTCTCATATATATAATAAGGTATCAGATATTTTTTGTACTTTTGCAGACAAGTAGCCGCTGCAATTGCATTCTGAAAAAAGCAGGGCGAGCGGCTATGAGGAAAAAACAGATATAAATGGAAAATAAACAAGCGACATTAGAATTAGGTACGAAGCCGGTGGGCAAGCTGCTCGTTCAGTATGCCTTGCCAGCGATGATTGCGATGACCGCCGCCTCACTCTACAACATCGTTGACCGAGTATTCATCGGTCAGGGTGTGGGAGCCATGGCCATCTCAGGTCTCGCCATCACCTTCCCCTTCATGAACCTCACCGCCGCTTTCGGAGCCGGTGTGGGCGTAGGAGCATCTACTGCCATCAGCGTGAAGCTGGGACAAAAAGACTATGCCACAGCGCAAAACATTCTGGGTAACACAATTTCTCTGAATCTCATCATCGGTATCGGATTGAGCATCATCTGTCTGCTCTTCCTCGACCCTATCCTGAGATTCTTCGGAGCCAGCGACCAGACGCTCATCTATGCCCATGAGTATATGGTCATCATCCTGCTGGGCAATGTGGTGAGCCACATGTATTTCGGTATGAATGCTCTGCTCCGAGCAGCGAGCAAGCCCAAGCAGGCGATGTTTGCCACCATCTTTACGGTGATGATGAACGTGATACTCGATGCGCTCTTCATCCTCGTCTTCAAATGGGGAATACAGGGAGCCGCCATCGCCACCATCCTTTCGCAGTTGATGGCGCTGATGTGGCAAATCAAGCTCTTCAGCAACAAGAATGAGCTGCTCCACTTCAAGAAAGGCATCTACAAACTGAAGAGGAAACTCGTGGATAATATCCTTGCCATCGGCATTTCGCCTTTTCTGATGAACGTGTGCGCCTGCATCATCGTCATCTTCATCAACAACCAGCTGGTGCGGTTCGGAGGCGACCTCTCCGTGGGAGCCTACGGAATAGCCAATGGTATTGCGATGGTGTTCGTGATGTTCGTGTTTGGCGTAAATCAGGGAATGCAGCCTATAGCCGGATACAACTATGGAGCCCAGAAACTGGACCGACTGATTCGCGTACTGAACCTGAGCATCATTGCCGCCACCGCCATCATGGTAACGGGCTGGCTGATAGCGATGTTCCTGCCTTACTACTGCGCACGACTGTTTACAACCGATAAGCAACTGATAGACTTGGGCATTAAGGCGATCAGAGTAGTGATGTTCTGCTTCCCGGTCATCGGGTTCCAGATGGTTATCACCAACTTCTTCCAGTGCATCGGAAAGGTGAAGATCAGTATCTTCCTCTCCTTGTCGAGACAGTTGCTCATCCTTCTGCCGCTCCTGGCTTTCCTGCCGATGATATGGGACATTGATGGAGTATGGTACAGTATGCCTATCTCCGACTTCGCTGCCGCAGTCATCGCCGGAGTCGTAATGATGTGGTACATGAACAAGCTGAAAAGACAACACCAAGAACAGCTAAAAGTTAAAAGTTAATAGGGCTTAGCCGTTTAGCAAGATTGCCATAGGCGGTTCATGCTATAAATTATAAACTACAAACTAAAGATTATGAATAAGATTATCATAAACGTAGGTCGCCAGATAGGTAGCGGCGGGCATATCATCGCCGAGAAGCTGGCGGAGGATTTCGGTTGCAAATGTTACGACCGTGAGCTGCTGAATCTTGCCGCCAAGGAGAGTGGATTCTCTGAGAAATTCTTCGAGCAGAACGATGAGCAGAAGGGATTCTTCAAGTCTCTCTTCCATACCCATCTGCCCTTCCTGAGCGATAACAATTTCTATCACAACGACTTCTCGCAGGAAGGTCTGTACAAGTTCCAGAGCGACGCTATCAGAAAGGCTGCCGATGAGGGCAACTGCGTGTTCGTGGGCAGAACCGCCGACTATGTGCTGCGTGATTACAAGAATGTGATTAATATCTTCATCACCGCCAATATCGACGACCGCATCAAGGCAGTGTGCAAGCGAAAGGACATCGACAGAGCCTCCGCCCGCAAGTTCATCGAAAGCCACGAGGAGCAGCGCGCCTCTTACTACGATTACTATACAGGCAAGAAGTGGGGACACAGCGAGAGCTACGACCTCTGCATCAACAGCAGCCATCTGGGAATCGAAGAAACAGAGAAGTTTATCGCAGAATTTATCAGAAAGAAGTTCGGACTTAGTGATTAATTATTAGTGATTAGTGATTTATTTTAGAGACATAAAATATTAAACATCATATAAATGAAGAAGATTATGCTTTTGGGCTCAGGCGAACTGGGCAAAGAATTTACCATCGCCGCAAAGCGAGCAGGACAGTACGTCATCGCTTGCGACAAGTATGACAATGCACCAGCCATGCAGGTAGCCGACGAGCGAGAAGTGTTCTCGATGCTCGATGGCGACGCATTGACCGCAGTGGTAGAGAAACATCACCCAGACATCATCGTGCCTGAGATTGAAGCTATCCGCACCGAGCGACTCTTCGACTTCGAGAAGGAGGGCATCCAGGTTGTGCCTTCTGCCCGTGCCGTAAACTACACCATGAACCGCCGTGCCATCCGCGACCTTGCCGCCAAGGAACTGGGTCTGCGCACCGCCAAGTATTTCTATGCCAAGACCTTCGAGGAGTTTAAGAACGCTGCCGATGAAATCGGTTTCCCATGCGTAGTGAAACCTCTGATGAGTTCAAGCGGCCATGGTCAGAGCTATGTTCACAACGATGATGAACTGAAGGAGGCTTACAAGGAGGCAATGGAAGAAGGTCGTGGCGACGTGAAGGAAGTAATCATCGAGGAATTTATCGACTTCGATTCTGAGTTCACCCTCCTCACCGTCACCCAGAAAGACGGTCCTACCCTCTTCTGTCCACCTATAGGCCACGTACAGAAGGGCGGCGACTACCGCGAGAGTTGGCAGCCATTCCAGATTCCTGAAGAGGCTTTGAAGAAGGCTGAGCACATTGCCGGCGAAGTAACCAAGGCATTGACAGGTGCCGGTCTCTGGGGCGTAGAGTTCTTCCTGAGCAAGCAGGGCGAGGTTATCTTCTCTGAGTTGAGTCCTCGTCCACACGATACAGGTATGGTAACCCTTGGTCACACCACCAACCTGAGCGAGTTTGAGCTCCACTTCCGTGCCGTGATGGGCTTGCCTATCGCCGGAATCCATCTGGAGCACATCGGCTGTTCTGCCGTCATCCTCTCGCCAGAGGAAAGCACCGAGCCATTAAACTACAATATGCTCGATGCGCTGAAGGAAGACCATACCCGCATCCGTATCTTCGGCAAGCCAGAGGCTCACGTAGGCCGCCGCATGGGCGTCGTACTCTGCTACGGCGAGAAGGGCGATGACCTCAACCAGCTCCGCGACAAGGCAAAGCGTCTGGCAAAGACTGTATTGGGAACCGACCCATACATGAAGAAATAGACATGAAAGAATTAGGAAGAATTATCACATTACCCAAGATATTCGACCCTAGAGGCAACCTGACAGTGGCAGAGGGAGAGACGCATATTCCCTTTGCCATTGCCCGTACCTACTGGACCTATGATGTTCCGGGCGGAGAAAGTCGCGGTGGCCATGCTCACAAGAAATGCCAGGAATTCATCATAGCAGCCAGCGGTTCCTTTTCGGTAACACTGGATAATGGAGAACAGAAGAAGACCTATCATCTTAACCACCCTTGGGAGGGACTGTTCGTAGATGTCAATATCTGGCGAACACTGGATGATTTCTCTTCCGGCTCATTGTGTCTGGTTCTGGCTTCCCACAAGTTTGAGGAAGAAGACTACATACGCGAATATGACGAATATCTCAGATTCATCAGTTCATCCCAAAGTCCTAATCTCTCAAAGACCGAGAATCAATAACGCTAAAAATCATGTTTGAGATCAGAAAATACAACGATGCAGACAAGGAAGTCTGGAATGCCTATGTAGAACATGCACGCAACGCCACCTTCCTTCTCAACCGCTCCTACATGGATTATCACAGCGACCGTTTCCATGACCATTCGCTCATGATTTTCCACAACAACAAGCTCTATGCCTTACTCCCTGCCAATGAGGACGGAGATGTTTTCTATTCTCATCAGGGACTCACCTATGCCGGACTGCTCACTACCGGACACGCCTCAGCAGAAAATATCTGTCAGGTTTTCGTTGCCATCAACACATACCTGAAGCAGGCAGGTTTCCGGAAGTGCATCTACAAACCGATACCCTGGATTTACCAGCAACTGCCAGCCGAAGAAGACCTCTATGCTCTCTTCAAGGAATGCCGGGCGCAAATCTGCGCCAGAAACATTGCGGCTGTCATCGACCTGAAGCATCCGCTGAAATGGTATAATATCAGAAAATCGGGCGCAAGGAAAGCCCTGGGAAAAGGAATCTTCATTGAAGAAAGTGAGGATTACGAAACGTTTTGGAGCATTTTAACCGAAAACCTGATGAACACCTATCAGGCTCATCCTGTTCATACCTTGCAAGAGATGAGCAGACTGAAAACATCTTTCCCTGACAATATCAAACTGTATGTTGCCCGAGAAGAATCTGGCAAGATGCTAGGCGGAACCGTTCTGTACATCAGCAGAAAAGTGGTTCACACGCAGTATATTTCCGCATCAGAAGAGGGAAAAAAGGCGCATGCACTCGATGCTTTGTTTCTGAATCTCATTAATATAAGGTATAAGGATTTTGATTATTTCGATTTCGGAACATCTAATGAAGAAGGAGGAAAGGTGCTCAACACCAGCCTCATCTACCAGAAAGAAGGTTTCGGAGGAAGAGGCGTGGTTTACGACACCTATGAATGGACAGTATAAAGAGAAATCCCGAAGTTCACACGATAGTGAGTTTCGGGATTTCTGCCTTTTACAAGAGTATAACTGTCACACCACGAGCAGCTTGCGCACCCATAACCAGAGCCTGCTCGATATCGGCAGTCTTGGAAGGACCACTGATGAAAGTACCGAAATTGTACTTCGGATCCATCTCAATACGGGCATAAGCCTCATGCATATTGTTCACAATCTTCTCTTTTTCGAGGAATATCACAAGGTATTCCGAGATGAAAAGCACCGCTTTCTCCTTCATGGTCTGAGGAATCCAGACGCAGCCATTCTCGGCAACACCCACTTCACCACGAACAATACCCACATCAGTACCATTCAGGTCATTAGCCTCAGTCACCGTATCAGGATTCTTCTGGGCAATCGTGATTTCTGGCAGATGAGAGGCAAAGACCTTGGCTTCCGGATAAGCCTTCTTCACCAGCTCATCCAGACTCTCACCCTCCTTCGCTTCTATCACATGGCCACCTACCGATTCCGTCATCTCAATAAACTGTTTCAGCGTATCCTCATACTGGATACCCTTCACATCTACGGCAGGCATATCGAATTGAACATGCGTATTCTTGCGCAACTTGTTCAGGAAATCTTCTTTCTTCATTTTACTTTTCCCTCCTTCCATAATTGATGAAAACTCTTCTTGGCAAACTCAGGCATGGCGTGACCGATGCCCCAGGCATTCCAATTGCTGAAGTGCGTACAGCATTCAGGAACCAGATTGACAAGCGGAGCAAACTTCAGGGCTGTGGTGTAGAGCGCAGGACGGTCGAAGAGATACTTCATACCATTCGACATCGCCTTCTTCACAGGATCTGCCTTGCCCAACTTCTCCAGACTCTGGCGCCATACGTAAATCTGCGAACCTGGTCCTACCTTGGAAGGACAGACATTGTCGCAAGACAAGCACAAGGTGCAGGCAGAAACATTGTCGCTGTACTTCTGAGGATTCTTCAGCATACCCAGGTTCACACCAATAGGACCCGGTATAAAATAGGTGTAACTGTAACCGCCTGAACGACGATAAACCGGACAGGTATTCATGCAGGCTCCGCAACGCATACATTTCAAAGTCTGCCAGTGGTCCTTATCGGCGAGAATATCGCTTCTGCCATTATCCACCAGCACCACATGCATCTCGGCACCCGGACGAGCCTGGCGGAAATGAGAAGTGAAGGCGGTGGTAGGCTGACCGGTTCCGCAGCGGCAAAGCAGACGCTGGAATACAGCCAATGACTTATAATCAGGAACCAGTTTCTCAATACCCATCGCTACGATATGGAGCTTAGGCATGGAAGTAGTCATATCCGCATTACCCTCGTTGGTGCAAACCACGCAATCGCCGGTAGCAGCCACACCGAAGTTACATCCGGTCATACCTGCTCCAGCTTCCATAAACTGGTCGCGGAGATGATGACGGGCACAGCGGGTCAGGTAAGTAGGATCGTAGTTGCCGATTTCCTTGGAGATACCCTTCTCCTCGAACATCTTACCTACCTCCTCACGCTTCAGGTGGATGGCAGGCATCACGATATGGCTAGGCTTCTGACCCAGAAGCTGGATGATGCGCTCACCCAGGTCTGTCTCTACCACGTCAATGCCGTGCTGCTCCAGATAAGGATTCATCTCGCACTCCTCGGTGAGCATCGACTTCGACTTCACCATCTTCTTCACGTTATGGTCTTTCAGAATACCGAGCACAATCTCATTGAATTCCTGCGCATCCTTTGCCCAGTGAACCTTTACCCCGCGGCTCTCCAGATTCTTGGAAAACATATCGAGATAATCGGCAAGATGGGTAATCGTGTGCATCTTGATTTCAGACGCATGCTCGCGGAGATCTTCCCACTCAGGAAGTCCCTGCGCCATTCTATCTCTTTTCTGACGAACAGACCAGAAGGTAGCATCGTGCCAGGTGGTCTTCTCTACATTCTGCGTAAACTTCGCAGCTCTCTTGGAATGTTCTGTACTCATAGTCCTGCAGCTAATATTTGAACAACATGAATAAACTTGATCGGCATCTTCTCCTTCTTGGCGATTCCCGCCATGTGCATCAGGCAGGAAGAATCCGGACCCGTTACATACTCAGCACCTGTAGCCATGTGGCGCTTGATCTTGTCCTCGCCCATACGGGTAGAAACGGCAGGTTCCTCAATAGAGAACATACCGCCGAATCCGCAGCACTCATCCTTACGCTCCGGTTCGTGGATGGTAATACCTTCCACCATATTTAATAAGTCAATGATTTTGTTGAAAGGCTTGATGTGGCGCTCAGAAGGAGATGACAATCCCAGTTCGCGCACACCGTGGCAACTGTTGTGTACACTCACCACATGCGGGAACTTGCCCGGCACATGATCCACCTTCAGCACATCGTGAAGGAACTCCACAACATCCATGATTTTCTTTGAGGAAATACACTCGTGCTTACCCTCAAGGATTTTAGGATAATACACCTTTACGTAAGCAGCACATGAGGCAGAAGGAGCTACGATATAATCGTAATCCTTGAACAGCTCATCAAATGTCTCTATGACCTTCTCCGACTTGTCCTGAAAACCGGCATTAGCCATTGGCTGGCCGCAGCAAGTCTGTTTTTCGGGATAACCCACGTCTAGTCCGTAATGCTTAAGCAACTTGTATGTAGCCACACCCGCTTCAGGGTAAAGGGCATCCACATAACAAGGGACGAATAATCCGACTTTCATTGTTGTTATATTTATCTTGTTTGCTATTTGTTTATTCTTTTTATACATGACTAAAAGCCGCTGCAAAAGTAACAAAAAAATAGTAATAATAAAAGATTTTAGGGAAGAAATTATGAGATTTGATGTTATTTAACTGTAAAGAATTGCAGAAAATTTGGAATAATCAAATAAATAGCGTAACTTTGCATCTAGAAATAGTGTGTCTACCATTTGTGAACTAACGCAAATGCAGTTTAGTTGCTAAAAACATAAATACCAAGACATATAAAGAACAAACTTATAGTTATATTTAATGATGAAGAAACAGCTTAAGAAAGTCCTCGTTCTGGGTTCCGGTGCTTTGAAGATCGGCCAGGCAGGTGAGTTTGACTATTCCGGTTCGCAGGCTCTCAAGGCTTTGCGCGAGGAGGGTATTAGTTCCGTCCTCATTAATCCAAACGTTGCTACGATTCAGACAAGTGAAGGTATTGCTGACAAGGTTTATTTCTTGCCGGTGACACCTTTTTTTGTAACTGAAATTATCAAGAAGGAGCGCCCAGACGGCATCATGCTGGCTTGGGGTGGACAGACGGGTTTGAACGTTGGTACAGAACTTTACCTCAACGGTGTGCTCAAGGAGTATGGTGTGGATGTGTTGGGTACTTCGGTAGAGGCTATCATGAACACGGAAGACCGCGACCTCTTCGTAAAGGAGCTTAACAAGGTTGACCTCAAGGTTCCAGTAAGCCACGCTTGCGAGAACATGGAGGAGGCTGTGGCTGCGGCACGCAACATCGGCTACCCTATCATGATCCGTTCTGCCTACGCGCTGGGTGGTCTCGGTTCTGGTGTCTGCAAGACCGAAGAGGAGTTTAAGGAGATTGCTGAATCTGCCTTCACTTTCGCACCTCAGGTGCTTGTTGAGGAGAGCCTGAAGGGATGGAAGGAGATTGAGTTCGAGTGCATCCGTGATGCTAACGACCGTTGCTTCACCGTTGCCTCTATGGAAAACTTCGACCCACTCGGAATCCATACAGGTGAGTCTATCGTGGTGGCCCCAACCTGTTCTCTTACCGACGAACAGGTGAAGATGTTGCAGGACATCGCCGTGAAGTGCGTCCGTCACCTCAACATCGTGGGTGAGTGCAACATCCAGTATGCTTTCAACGCTGAGACCAACGACTACCGTATCATCGAGATCAATGCTCGCTTGAGCCGTTCTTCTGCCCTCGCATCTAAGGCTACCGGTTATCCGCTCGCCTTCGTTGCTGCCAAGATTGCCCTCGGTTATACGCTCGACCAGATTGGTGAGATGGGTACTCCTAACTCAGCTTATGTGGCTCCATCACTCGACTATATGATCTGTAAGATTCCTCGTTGGGACCTTACCAAATTTGCCGGTGTAAGCCGCAAGATTGGTTCTTCCATGAAGTCTGTAGGCGAAATCATGTCTATCGGCCGTTCATTCGAGGAGATGCTCCAGAAGGGGCTCCGTATGATTGGTCAGGGAATGCACGGTTTCGTAGGCAACGACCACACCAAGTTTAATAACTTGGATGAGGAACTTTCTAACCCTACCGACCTCCGTATCTTCGCCATCGCCCAGGCTTTGGAGGAAGGTTACACCATCGAGCGCATCGAGGAGTTGACCAAGATTGATCCTTGGTTCATCGAGCGCATGAAGAATATCGTAGATTACAAGCACAAGCTTTCTGAATATAATACTCTGGAGGAGATTCCTGCCGAGGTATTGCGCGAGGCTAAGGTATTGGGCTTCTCTGACTTCCAGATTGGCCGCTTCGTATTGAAGACCAAAGATACCAACATGGAGAAGGAGGTGCTGGCTGTTCGTGCCCTGCGCAAGAAGCTGAACATTCTTCCTGCCGTAAAGCGCATCCCTACTGTGGCAAGCGAGCATCCTGACCTCACCAACTATCTCTACATGACATACGCTGTAGAGGGGTACGACATCAACTACTACAAGAACGAGAAGTCTGTCATCGTTCTCGGTTCGGGTGCTTACCGCATCGGTTCTTCCGTAGAGTTCGACTGGTGTTCAGTAAACGCCATCAATACAGCCCGCAAGTTGGGTTACAAGTCAATCATGATTAACTACAACCCGGAGACCGTATCTACCGACTACGATATGTGCGACCGTCTCTACTTTGATGAGCTTTCATTCGAGCGTGTACTCGATGTCATCGACCTGGAGTCACCACGTGGCGTGATTGTTTCTGTGGGTGGTCAGATTCCAAACAACCTGGCTATGAAGCTTCATCGCCAGTCTGTGCCAATTCTGGGTACATCTCCAGTCAACATTGACCGTGCCGAGAACCGCGGTAAGTTCTCTGCCATGCTCGATAAGTTGGGTATCGACCAGCCTAAGTGGAGCGCCCTCACATCAATGGAGGATGTCCAGAAGTTCATCGACGAGGTAGGCTATCCTGTTCTCGTTCGTCCTTCCTACGTTCTTTCCGGTGCAGCCATGAACGTTTGCCACGATGATGATGAGTTGCGTCGCTTCCTGGAGGCAGCTTCTGAGGTTTCTAAGGAATACCCGGTAGTTATCTCCCAGTTCATGACAGAGACCAACGAGATTGAGTTCGATGGTGTTGCCCAGAACGGTGAGATTGTAGAGTATGGTATTTCAGAGCACGTAGAGTATGCAGGCGTTCACTCTGGTGATGCCACCATGACCTTCCCTGCCCAGCAGATTTCCTTCGCTACAGCCCGTCAGATCAAGAAGATTTCACGTGCCATCGCCAAGGAGCTCAACATCTCTGGTCCTTTCAATATCCAGTACCTGGCTAAGGGTCGTGATGTAAAGGTAATCGAGTGTAACCTCCGTGCATCCCGTTCGTTCCCATTCGTAAGCAAGGTATTGAAGCGCAACTTCATCGAAACGGCTACCCGCATCATGCTCGATGCTCCATATCAGAAACCGGATAAGTCTGCTTTCGATATCGACCGTATGGGTGTGAAGGCATCCCAGTTCTCATTCGCCCGCTTGCAGAACGCCGACCCAGTTTTGGGTGTGGATATGAGCTCTACCGGTGAGGTAGGCTGTATGGGTGATACTTTCGAAGAGGCATTGCTCAACTCATTGATTGCTACCGGCTACAAGATTCCTTCTAAGGACAAGGGCATCATGCTTTCAAGCGGTGGTGCCAAGGAGAAGGCTTCTCTGCTCGATGCTGCACAGGCGCTGGTGAAGAACGGTTACACCATCTATGCTACAGCCGGTACAGCGAAGTTCCTCAACGAGAACAACGTGAAGGCTACAGCCGTAGGATGGCCTGATGAGGACCAAAAGGATCTTCCTAACGTGATGCAGATGATTGCCGACCACAAGTTCGACCTCATCGTCAACATCCCTAAGAATCACACCAAGCGTGAGTTGACCAATGGTTACAGAATCCGTCGTGGCGCCATCGACCACAACATTCCTCTGTTCACCAATGCCCGTCTGGCTTCAGCCTTCATCGAGGCATTCTGCACAATGAGCCAGGACCAGTTGCAGATTAAGAGCTGGCAGGAGTACGAGTAATCGCACGCGGGAATAATTTTTATCTCACGCAGATTGCGAAGATTACGCAGATATTTATAAAATACGCCCTGTAAGGCAAGGCACAAGTTCTAGATTGTGCCCAAGCCTTACAGGGCTTTTTTTATTCCCGGCAATGAGAAAAAGGAGGCGAAATGATGGCTATCTCATTATTTTATTGTACCTTTGCAAACAGAAATAAGAATAAAACATGATAGTTTGTATAGCAGAGAAACCGAGTGTGGCTAAGGATATCGCCCGAATCATCGGGGCTACCACGGCACGCGACGGTTATATGGAAGGTAATGGTTACCAAGTAACATGGACCTTCGGCCACCTTTGTGAGCTGAAGGAACCGGATGATTATACTCCGATGTGGAAACATTGGAGCCTTTCGGCGTTGCCGATGATTCCACAGCGATTCGGTATCAAGCTCATCAACGATGAAGGCATCAAGAAGCAGTTTGCTACCATCGAGAAACTGATGCAGGCTGCCGACAGCATCATCAACTGCGGTGACGCCGGACAGGAAGGAGAGCTTATCCAGAGATGGGTGATGCAGAAAGCGCAGGCGAAATGCCCCGTCAAGAGATTGTGGATTTCTTCCATGACCGATGAAGCCATCAAGCAGGGCTTCCAGGAACTGAAAGACCAGACCGAATACCAGTCACTCTATCTTGCCGGACTTTCCCGTGCCATCGGCGACTGGATTCTCGGTATGAACGCCACCCGACTTTACACATTGAAATACGGTCAGAACCGACAGGTGCTCAGTATCGGTAGAGTGCAAACCCCTACCCTTGCCCTCATCGTAAACCGCCAGAAGGAAATCGACAACTTTGTTTCCGAACCTTACTGGGTACTCGCCACCATCTATCGCGACACCCAGTTTACGGCAACCAGCGGCAAGTTTACCAGCAAGGAGGAAGGCGAGAAGGCTTTCAGCACCATCGCCGGCAAACCCTTCACCGTTACGGATGTAAGCAAGAAAAAGGGAAACGAGGCGCCACCTCATCTCTACGACCTCACCTCACTGCAGGTGGATTGCAACAAGAAGTTTGCCTACTCTGCCGATATTACGCTGAAGCTCATCCAGAGTCTCTACGAGAAGAAGTACACCACTTATCCTCGTGTAGATACCCAGTTCCTGACCGACGATATCTATCCGAAATGTCCGCAGATTCTGAACGGTGTGAGCCAGGCAAAGATAGCCAGTCAGCAGAAATACCTCCCACTCATCCAGCAACTCGCAGCCACCGGCAAGAAGTTGCCGAAGAGCAAGAAGGTATTCGATAACAGCAAGGTAACCGATCACCACGCCATCATCCCAACCGGAGTTCCGCCAACCGGACTCACCGATATGGAGGCGAATGTCTATGATCTCATCGCCAAGCGATTCATCTGCGTGTTCTATCCGGACTGTAAATTCTCTACCACCACCGTATTGGGCGAAGTCATCAACGAAGACGGACCAAAACCGGAGAAGATAGAGTTCAAGGTAAGCGGTAAGGAGATTCTCGAACCGGGCTGGCGAGTAGTCTATGCCAAGGATACGAAGAATGCCGATGACGACGATGCAGATAACGCCAACGGAAACGCAGACTCAGGAAACGGCGCCAAGAAGGAAGTGGTAGAAGAAAGAACCCTCCCATCCTTCACAAAAGGCGAATCGGGAGAACATCAGCCTACCCTGACGGAGAAATGGACCACGCCACCTAAGTATTATACCGAGGCAACCCTGCTCCGTGCGATGGAGACAGCCGGCAAATTCGTAGAAGACGAAGAACTTCGTGCAGCATTGAAGGAGAACGGAATCGGCCGACCATCCTCCCGTGCCGGCATCATCGAGACCCTCTTCAAGCGCCACTACATCCGTCGCCAGCGCAAGAATCTGATGGCAACCCCGACAGGCATCGAACTCATTGACACCATCCATGAGGAACTGCTGAAGAGTTGTGAACTGACCGGTATCTGGGAGAAGAAGCTCCGCGACATCGAGCACAAGACCTACGATCCTGCCGACTTCATCAACGGACTGAAAGAACAGATCAACAAGATAGTCATCGATGTGTTGTCAGACAACAGCAACCGGAGAGTGACCATCATGACAGAGGAAGACCTCAAGAAGAAACCGGCTGCCAAGAAACCGGCTGCCCGAAAGGCTCCAGCCAAGAAAGCCGATAAGGCAGCAGCACAGAATGCAGATTCTCAGAATGCTCCTGCTCAGCCGGCTCCAGCTGCCGACCCAATGGTTGGCAAACCATGTCCGCTCTGCGGCAAGGGCGTCATCATCAAGGGCAAGACCGCCTATGGCTGCAGCAACTGGAAGGCAGGCTGCCAATATCGTCAGCCATTCTCGCAGATGTAAATCAATATGAAACAAATAAGATTTTATCAAATCATAACAGCAATCAGCTGCCTCTTTCTGATAAGTTGCGGCATTGAACAGAACCTGAAGAAAGCAGACAAGCATCTTTCTTTAGGCGAATACTACGATGCGGCAACCCAATATAAAAAGGTGTACACCAAGACACCTACCAAAGAGCGGGCTGCCCGGGGCAAGGTGGCTCTGAAGATGGCACGCTGCTATGATAAAATCAACAGTACGCCGAAGGCACTGGCAGCCTACAGCAATGCCATCCGATACAAGCAGGCAGACCTCAACGACCGCCTGGCTTACGCCCGGCTTCTCCTGAAGAACGGAAGTTACAGACAGTCTGCCAAGGAATTCGAATTCCTGCTCGATTCCATGCCCAACAACGTGCTGGTAAAGAACGGACTCGAATCGGCACAGAAAGCCCCAGTCTGGAAGAAGGAAGGAAGCCGGTACAAGGTAAAGCGGATGGATGTTTTCAACTCCCGAAGAGACGACTATTCGCCGATGTTCCTCAGCGATGACAACAGTCAGCTCTATTTCACCTCAACCCGCAACGAAGCCCAGGGCAGCGACCTGAACGGAGTGACGGGAACGAAATCTGCCGACATTTTCTTCTCTGAAAAGAACGACAAAGGCAAATGGAGCAAGCCGGAAGCCATCGGAACCGGTCTCAACACCGACTACGAAGAGGGCGCATGCTGCTTTACCCCAGACGGCAAGCAGATGTACCTCACCCAGTGTGCCACCGATCCCACTTCGCCCCGCTTAGCCCAGATAGTAACTTCCAACCGCTCGGATGCAGCCTGGAGCAAGCCTACGAATCTGGAAATCAGCAAAGATACACTCAGCTGTTTTGCCCATCCAGCCATCTCCCCTGATGGCGAATGGCTCTATTTCGTATCAGACATGCCGGGCGGAAAGGGCGGTCTCGACATCTGGCGAGTGCGCATCACTCCTGCCGGACTGGGCGGCGTAGAGAACCTGGGCGAACCTATCAACACACCAGGCGATGAGATGTTCCCTACCTTCCGCCCTAACGGCGACTTTTACTTCAGCAGCAACGGTCATGTGGGAATGGGCGGACTCGACATCTATATCGCCAAAGTAAATTCCATCACCCGGAAATATGAACTCACCCACCCCGGCTATCCGCTGAATACAGAAGCCGATGACTTCGGAATGACTTTCGAAGGTCTCCACAATCAGGGTTTCTTCTGCTCTAACAGAAAAGACGGAAGAGGCTACGATCATATTTACTCCTTCGAGAATCCGGAGATTGTTACCACAATGAAGGGATGGGTTTACGAGAAAGACGGTTATGAACTGCCTGCCGCCGAGGTGAGAATCGTAGGCAACGACGGAACGAACAGGAAACTATCCGTCAAGGGCGACGGTTCGTTTGTCCTCCCTATCAATCCGCATGTCGACTACCTGGTGATGGCATCCTGCAAAGGCTACCTCAACCACAAGGAAGAACTTCGGGTTGATTCAGCTAAAGAGAGTAAGGAATACGTGCTCCAGTTCCCGCTGGCTTCCATCACAGCCCCTGTACTCATCGACAACATCTTCTACGATTTCGACAAGGCAACCCTTACCGAAGCCAGTACAACAGCCCTCGACCAGCTGGTAACGCTGCTGAAAGAGAACCCGCACGTTACCATCGAACTCAGCGCCCATTGCGACTACAAGGGAAACAGCGAATATAACAAGCATCTGTCTCTGCGCCGCGCCCAATCGGTAGTAGACTATCTGATAAAACACGGCATAGAGAAAGAGCGCCTCACCCCTGTGGGCTACGGCAAGGAGAAGCCGAAGAATGTGCGCAAGAAACTTACCGAGAAGTATCCTTGGCTCAAGGAAGGCGATGTGCTCAACGAAGAATTTATCCTGAAGCAGAGCAAGGAGCATCAGGAAATCTGCAACCAGCTGAACCGCCGAACCGAGTTCAAAGTGCTCCGCACTACCTATAAATTGTTTTAGAAACCAATATCATAAGCATAGGTGCTCTACTGAAAAAGTAGCAGCACCTATTTGTTTTTCTATATTCAGCAATATTAAATCTTCGTTCATCGACGCTGAATGTCCGTTCATCGACGCTGAATGTCCGTTCATCGACGTTGAATATCCGTTCAGCGACGTTGAATGTCCGTTCAGCGTCGATGAACGGAGATTTCAAGAGCATAAAGATGATATTTATAGTAATAAAAAACTCTTTCTATTAGCACTAAAAACTATTCTGCTAATAGAAAGAGTTGATCATTTATACAATTGATATCAGGGAAGAAGCCTACTGACGTGCATCAGCCAGTTCATTATATCCCCAAACCATGATGAGGACAACGAAGCCAGCCAGCACCATCAGGAGATTCTGAGAGTGGGCGATGGAATCTGCCACATGCGTAAGTGCACGCGAACCGGAGAGGAGGAAATCTATCTTCATAGAGAAAAGCCACCCCTGAATCTGTTCCCATCCCTGACAGACTACTGCTATGATGATGCCTGCTACCACACAGGCTGCCGTCCATAAATGTTCCAGACGCTGGCGCTTAACCAGCGACATCGCTGTACCAGTTTCGGGTAAAGCCGGCAAGGCTTGCATCACCCTGTCGGAGAATCCGTCATCAGGAATCTCTGACATCTGGCAATCGGAAAAGAACATCTGTAAGAGTTCTTCATCCTGAGGGGCCAACGGTTCCCCTTTCATGCTCTCCAACTTCTTATCATTTATCTTATCGGTCATAACCATTCTTTTTTAAGTAACTTGCAAGTTTCTGTTTTCCACGAGAGAGATGCGACTTAATGGTGCCTTGCGCCATTCCCGTCACCTCTGCAATCTTATCTATAGAGAGACCATCCATCAGCTGCAGCGTGATGCATGTACGTTCGTTCTCGCTCAATATCCGCAGGGCATTGAGTAAATCCATCTTCAGTCCGGTATTCACTCCCTGCGCATTCTGTCGGGCAACCGCCGGCGTATCGATATCCTGCGTTTCCTTATAACTGCGGGTATAATCATACCACACATTATAGGCGATACGATAAAGCCAAGTGGAAAAGCTGGCTGTACCCCTGAAACCCGACAGATGGGTATAAGCCTTCACAAAGGTATCCTGCGCCAAGTCGTCACTCAGCTGCGCATCCCCCCAGCGTCTGCCGTAGGAAGAACCCACGAATGGGTGACTGATACTTCCTGACCAGCAAGTCGAACGACTTGCGGTCATGAAGCATCACCACCTTCGTGACGAGAGAAATATCGGATAACTTTTCCACTATATATTAACTAATAATTGTTGTTTGATTTTTATACCGGAGTTCCATTATAACCTGTGCCCTGATCGCCATGGCGGTTTCTCCACCAATCCTTGATGGCTGGAAGCGAACCTATGAGGGTCTGTCCCAATCCATAGAAGAAGACCAGGGCTCCGATGCCAGCCAGGAAATCAGCATCCCACCAGGCAAACATGGCGCACAAACCGGCTCCCAGGAAGGCATTTCTCAATCCACGCTTTACCAGATACTCATCGCTCTGCTTGTCTATCGGCCGGTCGCTTTCCGGAACATTGATGCCCTTCTCCATCGCCATCTCCGCCAGTTTCATCCGGTCGTTATGGCGGCGAATCAGATATCTGATAACCAGAAATACGATGATCAGCGGAGCAAAGACAAACAGCAGACCGAAGATGATACAGAAGATGATCATAACAGCCAGCGCTCCGCCACCAAATACCGAACCGATGAAATCGAACGGATCATCATAGTTGTCTAAACTGTATCTAGAATGAACAGACTTATTATCATTCTCATCATAATCATCATAGTTGGCCGAATCTGTACTGGTTGTATCAGAATAAGCCTCCAACGCCTCGTCGTCTTTATCCTTCGAAGCAGATGGCTGTGCGGCAGATGCAGGAGCAGCCTTTGAATCTACCTGTTGGGTAGTTGGATGATAACGATGTTTTGGAGCAGAAGACGCCAAAGACACTTGGGTGGCTCCGATGCTCATAACGAGCGCTAATGCCAATATTGCTTTCTTCATATCATTATTTTTTACTGTTTTACCTTGTTATTTGAAAAATTTCTGCTTCTTAGACGCATCTCTTCGCGATTTAGTTGCAAAGAAACGAAAAATTTCTTATTTTTGCAAACAAATTAAAGAAAAAGAAACAGAATGAAGACATTACCTGAAGATTTCAGAACATATACGCAGGCACTGATGGGCGAAAAGCTGTATCAGCGTCTGGAGCATGCTATCCTTGAAGAGGAGGCACCAACCAGTATCCGCATCAATCCTTTTAAATGCAAGGATGCTGATGGCGAACCGGTTCCCTGGTGTCCGGAAACCGGCCGTTATCTCTCTACCCGTCCCGGATTCACCTTCGATCCGCTGCTGCATGCCGGCTTATATTATGTACAGGAAGCCTCATCTATGTTTGTAGATATGGCTATCCGACAGTACGTAAAAGAACCGGTGATGATGCTGGATCTCTGTGCTGCCCCTGGCGGAAAGTCGACAGCCGTAAGGGCTGCCTTGCCGGAAGGGAGTCTGCTCTTCAGCAACGAACCGATGCGCACCCGCTCGCAGATTCTTGCCGAAAACGTACAGAAGTTCGGTCATCCGGATATGATTGTTACCAACAACTATCCCCGCGATTACAAGAAATCTAAGTTGCAGTTTGATGTGATTCTTACCGATGTTCCCTGCTCCGGCGAAGGAATGTTCCGCAAAGATGAAGGGGCTATCGGCGAATGGAGTACCCAGAATGTGAACAACTGCTGGCAGCTGCAGCGCGAAATCGTATCGGATATCTGGAACTGTCTGAAGCCAGGCGGTATCCTGATTTACTCTACCTGCACCTTCAATGCGCACGAAGATGAGGAGAACGTGGACTGGATATGCGAAGAACTTGGCGCTGAAGTGATGGCACTGGAGGGTGTAGAAGATACATGGAACATCACCCGCAACCTCACGGGCACCGACTTCCCGGTTTACCGGTTCATTCCTGGCGTTTCGCGAGGCGAAGGTCTGTTTATGGCGATTCTGAAGAAAGAGGGCGAATGGGAAGCCGGCTCACCAGCCAAGGAGAACAGGAAGGATAAGAAGAAAGACAAGAAGGTGGCTAAAGGAAAGGGACCGGAGATTCCGGACGGCTGGCTGAAGACTGATACGGAATGGATGCCTGCAGAGAGCAACGAGACGGTTTACGCCATTCCGGGCAGATGGAAAGACATCTACAACCAGGCTGAAAAGAACCTGAAGGTGCTGCATGCAGGTGTGAAACTGGGAACAGACAAGGGAAAGGGTCTCATTCCCGACCAGGCTCTCGCCCTCTCTACGATGCTCAACAAAGATCACTTCCCACAGGTGGAGTTATCCTACGATGATGCCATCCGCTACCTTCGCAAGGAGGCTGTGAATCTGCCTGCCGATACGCCTAAGGGTTATGTACTGGTAACCTACAGACAGGTTCCGATAGGCTGGGAAAAGAACATTGGCAACCGTGCCAACAACCTCTATCCGCAGGAGTGGAAGATCAAGAGTAGCCATATTCCGGAAGAACAGTTTACAGTTAACAGTTTATAGTTTATGCTTAGCATCATCGCCTGTATATCAAAAGTGCATAGAGCTATCGGGTACAAGAACCGGTTGCTCTACGCCATCCCATCGGACATGACCCGATTTCGTATGCTCACAACCGGACATACGATCATCATGGGCAGGAAGACATTTGAGTCGCTGCCTAACGGAGCCTTGCCCAACCGCCGTAATATTGTTATCTCGAGGACAAGAGAGCAGATAACAGGGTGCGAAGTATACACCTCTCTGGAAGAAGCGCTGGCAGCAAGAAAAGAAACGGTTGGAAGCAAAGAAGCTTCAGATGAATGTTTCATCATCGGAGGAGCCAGCATATATGAACAGGCTTTGCCTTTTGCAGACAAGCTTTATCTCACAATCGTAGAAAAGGAACCTGAACATGCCGATACCGTCTTTCCGGAAATCAATCCGGCAGAATGGGAAGTGACAGAAAAAGAAATGAGGAATGAAAACGGCTTACCGTTCACATTCCTCACCCTTTATAGAAAGCAGTAATCCCGCAGGGAGCTACTGCTTTTTTCTTTTTATATCTTATTTCTCTGCTGCAGCCTCCTCATCAGTTTCCTCTTCATCATCGTTGAAACTCTTGAGATCCTGCATAGAAAGCTGGCGGTTGATAGATGCATTGAAAGAGATGATGGTCTCGCTGCGAGACAATCCCAGTGGCTGCAACTTATCATGGATGATTTCCAGGAGATGGTGGTTGTTCAGCGCGTAAATCTTGATAAACATATCAAAGCCGCCTGTAGTATAGTGGCACTCCACAACCTCAGGAATCTTCTTCAACTCCTCTACAACCTGGTCAAACTTCTCAGGCTCCTTCAGATAGAGTCCCATATAAGCACAAGTTTCGTAACCTATCTTTTCTGGGTCAATGATGAATTGTGAACCCTTGATGATACCAAGATTTGTAAGTTTAGCAACACGCTGATGAATGGCAGCACCGCTCACGTTGCAAGCGCGTGCCACTTCCAAAAATGGAATACGGGCATCCTGAGAAATCAACTTCAGAATCTGCCTATCTAATGAATCTAAAATTTGTTTTGACATAATACTAATAATTTGCTTGCAAAGATAATACAAAAAATTAATAAAAGCAATTTTTTAAGAGAAAAACATGATAAATTAATATTATTTTCCTTTTTCTGTGGCAGAATAACTGATTTTTAGTGCTTTTGCCTGGCGCAAAGCCTGCTTTACGTCGGTTATCACACCCATCTTTGTCTCTTGGTCTGCTTTGATTGATACGGTCATCAGCTTCTGGTCTTCCGGCGACATACGCTTCTTTTCTGCCGAAATGTAATCCATCACTTCGGGAGCCGAAGCAAACTTATCATTCAACTGAATCTGGGTACCGGTACCATACTTTGCCTGCATCTCTTTGGTTGGCTTACCTATATAAATATGGCTCACCGCCGATTTCTTGGTCAGGCGGGTGAGTTCCTTGCCTTGTGGCAAACGGCAGTCTACCTTCAAGGTAACCTGGCGCATGTGGGTAACAATCATAAAGAAGAACAGTACGGAGAAAATGAGGTCTGGCAGAGAAGATGTATTCAACCCTGGCACTTCATGCGATTTCTTATGAAAATTCATCATTGTTTACCTCCTTTCTGCTGTTCAGTAGCTGTTTCTGCCGAATTTTCTCCCCCTTGCTTTTCTTCAGCATTGGCATCAACACGCTGGTCGGTTTGAGTCATTGCGTTGGCATACGACTCTGTGATGCGCTGCGGACAGATGTTGCGCACCTGTTCTTTCTGGTCATTGTTCAAGAGGGCATAATCCCTGTGATATTTCTTCTGGGCTGTTTCGTTGCGCAGCTGGCTATATGCTTCCATCAGCTGATTCTGCATCTGGAAATAGAGATTATAGTCGGCATCGCGGTCACTCTCAATAGAGATGAGATGTTTCTTGCCCAGGCGGTGTACAAAGCGGATGGTTTCTTCCTTGAGCTGGCTCACCTGCATCGGCTTACCGTTGACCAAAAGCGTATCGCCAGCCGTCAGGCGCAGCGCCATGAGGTTAGCCTTGTCTACCACCGACTGCTGCTGTTCCTTCTTCTGCGGTTCAGGTGAAGGGAGTTGACGCAACAGTCCCTTATCCACATCCATTGATGTGGTGACAAGGAAGAATATCAACAGCATGAACGAGATGTCGGCTGTAGATGTGGTATTCAGTCCCGGGGTTTCGTGTTGCTTCCTTCTAATCAGCATATTTAATCCTTATTTATAGAATAGAGAGCCCAAAGCACTCTCTTTAGTTTTTCTTCCGAATATAACGTGTGGCACCGAAACAGACGGCACCGATTCCTGCCACCAGCATCAGGAGCGATGTGATGACAAACATATCTGAAAGCTTGAGCCAGAGCCAGTCGGCATAATTCTCGCCATTGATGAGCATCGGAGCAGAACCGCCCAAAAAGAAGGTAAGCAGCAAAACTGCCAAAGTTCCGATCCATGTGATGCGGAAGATGCGACGCACGGGAATGCCATTCACTACAGCCTCCGACTTGCTGCTGCGATAATCTCTGATCATCGAAAAGACTGCCAGACCTGTACCTCCTATCAGGAAGAGCCACATCAGCAGGATGAGCACATCGGTAAAGAGAGGCGCATTAAAGTCGGGGTTCTCTTCGAAAGGCAAATCGTAGCCTACCAAAAAGAACAGACCGAAAACCAGCACCGCCAGTCCTATCATGATATAGAACACCTGCTGCGATATCTTTTCGGCCGACTTCGTCTTCTGCTTTGAAAATTGAAATTTAACCATTTCTCTCTTCGTTTATTTATTCTTGGCAATAATATCCATTAAAGTAACCGCCGACTCCTCCATCTGGCTTGTCAGGTGCTCCACCTTAGAAAGAATGTAGTTATAGAAAACCTGAAGGATGAGGGCTACGATGATACCGAAGATGGTAGTGATGAGCGCCACTTTCATACCCGAAGCCACGATAGTAGGACTGATATCGCCCGCCTGCTGAATCTGGTCGAACGACATGACCATACCGATCACGGTTCCGAGGAATCCGAGCGATGGCGCCATAGCGATAAAGAGTTTGATCCAGGAACAGCCCTTCTCCAGGTTAGCCGCCTGAACGGTACCATATCCGCTTACCGAGCGCTCGATGTCATCAAGACTCTCGCTGATATGCATCAAACCCTGATAGCAGATAGAAGCCACCGGTCCGCGGGTATTCCGGCAGAGCGTCTTAGCCCCTTCCACATCTCCCGCCGCCACCTTCTGGTCGATATCCTGCATCAACTTCTTGGCGTTGATTTCAGAGAGACTCAGATAGATGATGCGCTCGATACAGAAAGCCATACCCACGATGAGGGCGATGGCAACGAGAGACATAAATCCCGCATTACCCTCTATAAACTTTGTCTTAAGAGCTTGATGAAATCCCATGTTCTCTTCTTGAGCCATCATAGGCAGAGAACACATCCATGTGAAAACCAATATTGCAAAACGTGCAATAGCTGTATTTTTCTTCATATACTTTATTATATATATAAAAGCGGAAAGAGGGGGATTCGAACCCCCGAACCGGTTTTGCCGGTTACACGCTTTCCAGGCGTGCCTCTTCAGCCACTCGAGCACCTTTCCTGTTTCGAAGTACAAAATTATCACTTTTTATTCGAAAATCCACATATTCGTTTGCTTTTTACATTTCTTTAACTAGAGATGACATAAAACAAGCGCCCTGAAAGGACAAAAGCATCTATTTTAAAGCTTTTGCCCTTTCAGGGCGCCTTGTTGGTTGCATATTTAACCCAGGGTGTTGCCCTTGGCTAGGAGCTTCTGCCCTTTCAGGGCGTATGGCGTCTCCAAGAGTACAAGCTCGCTAGGCGTCCCGACAGATTTACAATCTGGCGAGACACCTAGCGGACTTCCCCGCTTGCGAAAGTTCAGTCCTTTACTTCTCAGGAATAATCTCGAAGATTTCTGCAGAGCCTTCTATCTGAAGCTTGGCAGCCTTCTTCACCAATTCCACCTTGCAGAATGAACTGTCGATGGTGGTAGTGGCAAGAACCTTGCCCTTGGCGTTCAGCTGGCGACATACCAATGATTTGCCTGGAGCCAACTTCAACAGCAGGGTGTAACTCTTTACATCCTTCTCAATACCCATGGTAAGGGTGCCCTTGTTGGTGAATGAGGTGCATGGATTCTCATCGAAACCATACATCGCTGCCTCCAGATTGTCAGCCTCTACTGGGAAGTTCAAACGCTCTGGAGTGGTTGGATTCACCTCGAAGGTGCGGACAGCTGCCCAGTTGCGCTTGTCTGACTTCAACTTCTTGATACGGATATAACGGGCCTCAACAGGAGAATCGGTCTTCCAGTTGATGATATACTGCTTCTTCAACTCGCCTGTCAGCGCCTTCCATTCCTTTCTGTCTACAGAATATTCCAATACGGTGTTGTCGAAGTAATCTACATCATCCACAGAGTTACGGCCCTGGAGGATTCTTACCTCTGATACCTGACGAACGCAGCCCAGGTCAGCACCAATCCAGTCGCCTGTATTCTGACCGTTACCCGATGTATAATAGGTGGTAGAATCGTTGTCGAACATTGCCTTGCTCTGGGTGGTTTTCAAAGTGGCATAGGTACCGATACCCTTATAGAAGGCAGGAACCTTACCGGTCAACTTCTTGAAGAAGCCAGATGCCATATCGTCCATAGACTGCTCGTAGAATGGCTGCAATACCATGGTTCCAGACTTATGCTTCTCGTAGGCAGCCACGTCTTCCTTGCTCATGCGGTTGTTTACGTAGCCCTCCCAGAATGCCTGGTCGTTACCAGCCTTATATTCCTTGATAAGACTCATGGTCTTCAAGCCACGCTCACCCAACTTGCCAAACTCTGTCAACCATGGGCGGAGTTCCTTCATCAGCAGGGCATTCTTGCAGTTTGCCTCCATCTGGGCTGGTGCATTCTTTACTCTTACAAACTCATTCTGCAGAGCATTGAACTGAGCATCGGTGAAGTTGTCGATGCGGAAGCTCTTGGTCTCCCATGACTCGATGCGGCGATAACCGGTCTCGGTATCGCAAGAGTGCATGGCGAAGGTGCGATATGCCTCGTGTGCCTCAGGAGTGAGATCTACCAGGCCACGCTCCCAGTTGTCCAACGGATTATAGTTGGCGATGTTCCATGCATAATCAGCCACACCATAGAGAGCCAGCTTAGAAGCCTCTCCGTGCTCCATAGGGTTGCTTACGAAGCCGCAGAGATCCTTGTTGGTCAGGTCGGTCTGCAAACCATAGGTAGGACCCTGCATGATGATATGGCGTGCATAATCGGTTACAGGGAAGTTCCACCAGTAATAAGCAGGGCGCTTGATGCGGGAGTTCACCCAGTCGAGGGTCTCGCGGGTCAAGTCACTACATACCACATCACCCGTCCAGAATACATTGATAGATGGATCGAGGGTATTACCGAAGATAGCCAGAGAACCGGTTGGTTTTGGATTCGCCCAGAGACGGGTATAATCGGTAGGACACATCACGAGCGGTGTAACATCGCCCTTAGCCTTCACAAATTCCTTTGCCAGGCGGTTCAGGAGTTCCGACTGCTTCACTGGGTTGGCACCCTCGCCCGAAATATCATCAAAGAAGATGGCGAAAGAGCGCACACCGAGGTCGTACATCAGATCGAGCTTGTGAACCAGGTTCTGATAGTCTTCCTCGTTCCACTTGATATCCTGTCCTGGATGGATAGCCCACACGAAATCTACACGGTTGCGGCGGCAAGCCTGAACGAGTTCGCTGATGTTCTTAGCCTCTTTCTCTGGATAAGGCAGGCGCCAGTTAGGACAGCTGTGATAAGGGTCGTCCTTAGGGCCATAGAGATAGGTGTTCATCTTGTTCTTTCCATAATAGTCGATGAGGGAAAGACGCACCTGATGAGACCAAGGCTCGCCATAGAAGCCTTCTACCACACCACGGTTTGGAAGATCAGGGTAGTCGTTGCAAGTGGTATAAGGCATCTGGCCCTTTGCCATCTCGCTGTTTACAATCTGGCGCAAGGTCTGCAAGCCATAGAAAGCGCCACGCTCATCGTATCCCACAATCTGGATACCTTTGGCATCAGCCTTCAGGCTGTAAGCACCCGATACAGGCTTCACGCCAGCCTTGGCAGCAAGCTTCTCACCGAAATCGATGGTCAGGCGAATGCCCTTGGCGTTAGCGGTCAGGAACTTCACATCATCAGCAAACTTACCTTTCTTGTCAATCACCTTGACACCCTTCTGCAGGTCGAGTCGGTTAGCAGCATCCACATTCAGGAGATGTGGTGTAGGGCTCACGATGAGTCCGTGATGATCCAGTTTCTTACCCGGAATCATGTTTACGTCCTGCTTTTCAGAACGCTGGCCGCTCAGGTCTTGTGCCTGAGTGCCCTGTGCAAATGCAGCCATCAGGAGGGCTGCCATCAACATTTTTCTAGTCATAATGAATAGTTGGTTTAGGATTTATTTTTATTAAATTTTATATATTTACAAAAGCTTTTGCCCTTACAGGGCGCTTTGCTGATTGCCATTATAACCCAGGGTGTTGCCCTGGGCTAGGAGCTTCTGCCCTTTCAGGGCGTGCTGCTTCTAGAGCTTTGAGTCTTCAGGGCGTGTGGGGCATTTCCCTAGAAGTGAAAGACACTTTCTACATTTTTATTCGTCTGTTCTGCAAACTTTTCTTCGCTCACGTTGTAGGCTTTTGCCAAGGTTTTAAGTACTTCTACCACGAAGGCGCTCTCATTGCGCTTTCCGCGATATGGAACGGGAGCCATGTATGGAGAGTCGGTTTCCAAAACAATGCGGTTCATCGGAACCACGGCAGGGAGGTCTTCACGCAAATGACTGCTCTTGAAGGTAGAAACTCCACCGATGCCCAGCACGAAGTTATCGAACGAGAGGAGTTCCTCTGCCTCCTTCTGATTGCCGGTAAAGCAATGGAACACGCCGCCCGGCAGTTCCTTCTCATACTTTCTGAGCAGATGCACCATCTCGTTCTGAGCCTTGCGGCAATGAATCATCAGCGGGAGCTGGGTTTCTACCGACCATTTTACCTGTTCCTCGAAAGCCTCGAGCTGCTCGTTTTCGAACTCACGGCTCCAGTAATAATCAAGTCCTACCTCTCCGATAGCAATCAAGTCTGAAAACTGAGGAGAACCACCCTTCTGACAGGCATTACCGGTCATGCGATGCTCCTCCAGTATCTTTCGGAGTTCAGCCAGCTGTTCCTTCCAGTCAGCCTTCACCTCTTCAGGATGCAGACCCATCATCGGATAAGCATAGCCCGGATATTCCTTAGCCAATGCCAGTACCGCGTGTGTGGTCTTCACATCGATGGCAGGCAAGAACACCTTGCTTACCCCCGCTTCCTTGGCACGGGCGAAAGCCTCCGCCCTATCCTCATCAAACTCCTCTGCATCAAAATGCGTATGTGTATCTATTACTTTGAACATTGAACTTTGAAATTAGTACTGTCGCTTCATCATTTTCTGAGCATACTTTGCCAATTCCTCCTTACGCTCAGCAGGCACATTCACGGCATCCAGATACTTCTTGCTCTGCTCGAAATAATAAGCAATCTTATCCTGCGCCATTTTGTCGATACCAATCTCGTTGTAGAGACGGGTAACGGCAGCCACCTTCTCCTTGCGGTCGAACTCCTCGGCATCCACCCACTTCTGCAGTTCTGCACGCTGAGCGTCGTTGGCATGGTTGAAAGCATTGATGAGCATATACGTCTTCTTGTTGGATGTGATATCGCCACCAATCTCCTTACCGAACACCTTGGTATCGCCGTAAACATCGAGGTAATCATCCTGCAACTGGAACGCCAATCCGATCTGCTCACCAAACTTATACAGGTTCTCTGCATCCTCATCAGAAGCATCGGCAAGGATTGCACCCATCTTCAAGGCACAAGCCAGGAGTACGCTGGTCTTGAGGCGGATCATCTCGATATATTCCTCCTCCTTCACATCATTACGGTTTTCAAACTCCATATCAAACTGCTGACCTTCACCAATTTCCAGGGCAGTGGAAGTAAAGAGTTTCAACACCTTGGCAAGATGCTTTTCATCACATTGAGCCATACGCTCATAAGCCAGAACGAGCATGCTGTCGCCCGAAAGGATTGCCGTATTGGCATCCCATTTCTTATGAACCGTTTCATGACCGCGACGCAAATCAGCATTGTCCATCAGGTCATCATGCAGCAAAGTATAGTTATGATAAGTTTCCAGGGCAACGGCATTCATCAGGATCTTCTCAGGATTGTCCTTGAAAAGATTGTAGCCCAGAAGCATGAGCGTAGGACGAATACGCTTGCCACCCATAGAAAGAACGTATCTGATAGGCTCATAAAGAGACTTTGGCTTTCTTTCGTAAGGCAAATTAGCCAGAAACTCATTTACCATGCTTAAAATTTCATCTGCTGTCTTCATAATAATGTATAATTTATAATGTATAATTTACAATGAACAATTTATAATTTATAGCTGGAACACTACCGGGATGGCAATCATCGTGCGACAGACCTTGCCTTTATCGATGCCCGGTTTCCACTTCGGCATCATCTTCATCACCCTCAAAGCCTCGTTGTCGAGCAATGGATCTACCGAAGTGCTTACCTTGATATTGGCAACACTTCCATCCTTGTTTACGATAAAGGATACCACTACGGTTCCCTGAATCTTACTCTTCTGGGCAGCTACAGGGTACTTCAGGTTCTTGGTAAGCCACTGCATGAAGGCAGACCAGCCACCAGGAAACTGCGGTATCTTCTGCACGACGGTCAGTTTGATAGGAGCCTCAGCTCCCGGATTCTCAATGGGAGTTTCAGGAACCGCTTCCTTCACCTCAGATCCATCCACTACACCCGAGCCGTCGCCGATAACCAGTTCGCTGGTTGTAGAACTGATTTTCTGCGGTGCCTTCTGAGTCTGTTGCTCGGCAGCCTTCACTTCCTGGGTAATTGACTTAGAAGCAGGAGCCGAAACAGCCTCTGCACTCACCATATCTTTCTGGTCGGGACGAGCCGACATTTCCAGATCCTGTGAGAGATCTTCCATCGATTCCGACAAGTCATCATCTCCCTGCTGACCTCTCTGATATTGGAGTCCTACGAAGATGAAAGTAAAAGCCAGCAGCAACCCCAGCAGAAAAAATGTAACCCGCTTATCTTCCAGTTGTGCGCTATTTGATTTCTTAATTTCCACAATAAAAACCGTTTAAAATCGTTATTTCCTACGAAAACATTGCAAAATTACTTCTTATTATTGAAAAAAGCAGTATCTTTGCCAAAGAATTAGAAAATTTAAATGAAAAAATATGTAATTTCCGCAATATTGACGCTTTTTGCGACAATTATTGATGCTCAAGAGAGCCAAACGGGGTATAATTTCCTTCGCTTGCCGGTGAGTGCCCATGCAGCTGCTCTGGGTGGCGACAACATCACCTTGATAGAAGATGATGAGGCACTCATATTCCATAATCCGGCTCTCCTGTCATCAGTAAACGACAAGACGGTCAATCTCAATTATATGAACTATATGTCGGGGGTGAACACTGCCTCGGCTAGTTTCAACCGTATTGTCAACGACAAGGCTTCGTGGGCTGTTTCGGCTCAGCTTGTTGACTACGGCAAGATGAAAGAGACGGATGAGAACAACATCCAGATGGGTGAGTTCTCGGCAAAGGACATTGCCGTTGCGGGTTACTTCTCTTATATGCTCGGTGAAAAGTTTGCGGGTGGTATTGCCGCCAAATTCATCACTTCGTATATTGGCGATTACAATTCTATCGCTGTGGGAGTGGATCTGGGCATCAACTATTACGACCCGGAAACGGAATGGTCGGTTTCATGTGCGGCAAAGAATCTGGGTGGACAGCTGAAAGCTTACGACAATGAATATGAGAAGATGCCGATCGACCTGCAGTTGGGTGTGACGAAACGCTTCGCCAACGCACCGTTCAGGGTATCAGCCACACTGGTCAACCTGAACCATTGGGACAGCAGTCTTCGTGATCATGCCGTAGTAGGTGCCGACATTCTGCTTTCGGAGAGCCTGTGGATAGGTGCCGGCTACAACTTCCGGAGAGCCAACGAGATGAAAATCAGCACCTCAGAAGATGAGGAAAGCAGTCATGGAGCCGGTTTCTCTGTGGGTGGCGGTATCAACCTGGAGCGCTTCCATCTGAACGTTGCCTACGGCAAATATCACGTCAGTAGCAACAGTCTCATGCTGAACGTAAGTTACAGATTATAAATTCTACATGATAAAATTATACATTAAAGTTAGTTCGAAATTATGAAGAAAATAACAATAGCAATAGACGGATACTCTTCTTGCGGTAAGAGTACGATGGCAAAGGATCTTGCCAAGGAAATAGGTTATGTTTATGTAGATACGGGCGCCATGTACCGCTCGGTAACCCTCTATGCGCTGCGTCATCAGCTCTTCGAAGCAGATGGAGCCGTAAAGACTGAAGAACTGCAGAAGGAGATGAAGAACATCAGCATCTCATTCAAGTTTAATGCAACAACCGGTCGCCCAGACTGCTATCTGAACGGCGAACTGGTAGAAAAGGAAATCCGTTCGTTAGAGGTTTCCAACCACGTTAGTCCGATTGCCGCCGTTCCTTTCGTCAGAGAGGCGCTGGTAGAACTGCAGCAGAAGATGGGCGAAGACAAGGGTATCGTGATGGATGGTCGCGATATAGGTACCACCGTGTTCCCTAATGCCGAACTGAAGATTTTCGTAACAGCCAGTTCACAGGTGAGAGCACAGCGCCGTTTCGATGAACTGAAGGAGAAAGGAATGCCAGCCGACTTCGATGCGATTCTGAAGAATGTAGAGGAGCGCGACTATATCGATAGCCACCGCGAGACTTCCCCACTCAGAAAAGCAGATGATGCCATCACGCTCGACAACAGCAACATGACCATTTCTGAACAGAAGGCATGGCTGATGGAACAATATCAAAAAGCAATAGCAGAATAAGCTACAGAGAAGAGACTGCCGGGTTATTAATGCAAAAATACGTTAAATATACTACTTTTGCCGATAAATTTATTTTATTCGATGAAAAGATTTGGAAAAAAAAACTTCAATTTAGTATCTTTGCAATCATATTAACAAGGTAGTAATGATATAGATTATAAATTTTGAGTTAATTACTGTTTTTTGAAGGTGATAGGTCTTCGGGAGAAGATTTATCACCTGTTTTATTTTCAGACAGTTTATAAAAGATAAACCCACTTGACGTCGTGAAACACGACACCAAATGGGTTAACTAATTAATAACCAATATATTAAGTTTTTCAACCAACGATAAAACTATCCTCTACCCATATACGGTGAAACACCGTACCAAGTATATCAAGTAGCTGATAATCAATATTTTAACTCTTATTACAAAAGAGCAGAGTTTTCCTTGATAATCTTATCCTTGCACTCTTCCATCAGCCACTTCGGCGTACTGGTAGCACCACAGATACCTACCGTTTCCACATCCTTGAACCAGTTCATATCTATTTCGTCAGCACTTTCTATCTGGTAGCTGTTGGCATTCACGCTCTTGCATTCCTTGAAAAGCACCTTGCCGTTCGAACTCTTTCTGCCACTCACAAAGAGGATGACATCATGCTTGCTGGCAAAGGCAGCGATGTTAGGCATGCGGTTAGCCACCTGACGGCAGATGGTATCGAAACTCTTGAAGACAGCGCCCTCAACAATATGCTCCTGGCAATATTCGATGATGCGGTGGAACTCATCGAGACTCTTGGTAGTCTGGGAGTAAAGATAGATATCTTTAGAGAAATCCAGCTGACCGGTTTCCTTCAGCTGCTTCACATCCTCAAACTTCTCTACCACGATGGCATGACTCTCCGTCTGCCCCACCAGTCCGAGCACCTCAGCATGCCCGTTCTTGCCGAAAATCACGATCTGTGCCTCCGGATTGTTGACATACTGCTTCTTGATGCGGCGCTGCAACTGGAGCACCACAGGACAGGTAGCATCGATGATTTCAATGTTATTTCGCTCAGCAAGGGCATAAGTTTCAGGCGGTTCACCATGAGCACGGAGCAAGACCTTTACGCCCTGCAGTTCCTCCATCTGCTCATGGTCTATCGTGATGAGTCCCGCCTCATGCAGGCGCTCCACCTCCATACCGTTATGCACAATATCGCCCAGGCAGTAAAGTTTACCGCCCTTAGCCAACTCCTCTTCAGCTTTCTTGATGGCAGTGGTTACGCCAAAGCAGAACCCACTGCCGTTATCTATTTCTATCTGCACGATATTCATTTTTAAATCATTGTACATAAATCTTCACCACCACCTTAGCATGGTCAGGGTCATTCGTAATTATGAGGATACGAGGGTGTCTGACACGCGATTTCTTCAAGTCGGCAGCCACAGCCGTCACCTTCATCTTAACGGTCTCTCCTGGCTGAATCTTACTCTTCTTCAGTTTCACCTGCAAGCCCATCGTAAACATCTGCATGCTGCGGATATCCAGTTCCGACTTACCCTTATTGGTAATCAGAATCTCACCCTTCAGCTTCTTCTTTCCATTGAAACTACCCAGATTGAGATCGGTGGCAGACATCTCTATCTTCGGAGCCAGTGCCTTCTTGGCTGGAGTCATGTTTTCGAAACCAGGAAGAAGAACGGCTGATACCACGATTTCCTTCTCAGGCGCAATCTTATCGCCAGGACGCTCACCGAGATAAACCGATGTCTGGTTCAAGCCCAGGTCGCGCAGTTTCTTGGAATCCAGCACGAAACTGATTTCGGCAGAATGACGCGGAGCCACCTTGGAAGGCGATACGAAAGCATGAAGATAGGATGGCAGATGCATCACTACCGGCTCCAGCACTCCGTCGGTAGGATTGAAGATATGAATGCGCTGAACCGGACGGTCGCCACGGTTCACGTCATCAAACTCCACCTCCTGGGCATCACTCTTGATGACACCCAGCATCTCATCGTAAGAACCAGCGAAATCTACTACGCTGCCCACTACCCTTCCCCTCATAGAGAGGATGAACGGCTCTTCATCCGCATTGGTATAGAGGCAAACCTGCTTGGTGAAAGTACCCATCTGCTTGGCATCGTATACCGCCTTGATGACGAAACTTTCGCCGGCAGCTATGCTCGTCTTCGGATAATCTACCTCCGTACATCCGCAACTTTTCAATACATTGTTGATAACCAACGGCTTGTGCCCGTCATTCTTCAGCACGAATTCGGCAGTTACAGGCTTGTGGAACACCACCTGTCCGCAGTCTACCACCTCGTGCTGGGTTGTAATCTTCTGTGCTGATGCAGGCAGCGCCAACAGCGCTGAGAGCATCCATATATTCATCCGTTTCATACTATTCTATTTTAAATTATCAATCTATAAACTTTTAACTATCAATTATTAACTTTCAATTCATAGGTCTCTGTGCGGCCACCAAACTCCGGACTGTAGGTACACTCAGCGGTGCAAGTTCCGCTCTGATAGTCGCCCTTTCTATCCACGTAATACTCCATTTCTACGATGTGCTTACCTTTAGATAAACGATCGAAATAGAAATTTGTTGCATGGTCTCTTGGAGAAACATAGCAGCCTATGCTCCACTGATAACCGCTCAACTGGTTAACCGGCTCCAGGCATGCCGCACGCTTATCCGTAATCTGCACAAAGTCGTAGTCGCGGTCGGCGGTGATGAGGAGCGTTACCTTCACCTTCTCGCCTACCTGCGCATTGCCCTTGCTCTCAGATTCGGCTGGAACGATGACACGGCGCACCTTGATGCCCGACTCCATGGAACCGATTTCGCTGATAGGCTGCTTAAACTCTGCATAGACAGCACCCCAGCTGGTATAATCGCTCTTTTTGTCGATGCTCAGCTTAGATGCCTTGCCCGGTCTTTCGGTCTTCACATAGCCCAAAGTAGTGGAATCCTGCGGCATCGGCAGCAGCTTGCCATCCAGTTTCAGCACGGCATTCTCAGCCTTCCTGCTCCAGTTGCTCTCATTGCCCTTCATAAAGGCGTAGACGGCATCCACGGTGTTCACTGGCGTATCCCAAACCTGGGTGCGTTTCGACATCAGGAGCCAGCGCTGCAGTTCCTCGATGGTCTGCTTGTCGTTCGGTTTCAGCATCTGCATCGCCTCTATCACGGATACCTGGGTAGGAATCTTATAGTTTCTCCAGCTGTAGAGTGCCTTGCGGGTATCGTAGTAGCGGCCCATCTCCTCGCGGTAAACGGCATATTCGTTCACGCTCTGCAGATATTCGCCTGCCTTCTCGCGGTAAGCAGCATTCTGCTGGCTGTTTCTGGCGAGTACCACGGCAGCACGCGCCTTGCCATAGATGGAGAAATCACCGGTCATCTTCGACATCTTGTCCAGGAGATAAGCCTTATCCTGCTCCAGATTCTGCTTCATCTTTCTGCCATCCACCGAAAGGATGTAGAGATAATGCAGCGCCTGTTCGCTAGGATTCACCTTCTGCTTTTTCTCCTCCTGCTTCTTCATTTCTCTTACTTCCTGTGCTGTCTGCCAGGAGAGATAATCGATGGCGGAAGTCAGCATCCGGGCGGTTGATTTCTGCACACCTGCGATGGCATTCAATCGAACCATCATTTCGGCTACCGATGTAGTCATATACCGGCTGCCCTTCATTCCCTTCCACCAGGAGAAGGAACCGTCAGGGTTCTGCAACTTCTTCAGCTTCTCCACCTGATTCTGCAGGCGGATGCTCTCCTGAGTGAGATTTTCCAGCGAGAGATGCTTCTGTACATGGTTTGTGATAGTATTGGCATAGATGGCAGACATCAGCGAGATGGCGTCCTCCTCATCCGGATTACTGATGGCTGGCAGCGCCTTCACCATCAGCCAACTTGGGTTATTGGTGTACTCGATGGTTACCTTTGCCTCTTCAGCGCCCTTCGCCTGCTTGCCCTCCTTGTTCAGAAAGAGTTTGCTCAGGTCGAAGTTCTGCTCACCCTTCTGATGCAGGGTGATAGGCAGGGTGTTCACCACGAGTTCACGGTTGCTCAAAACCGGCAGATAGTGCTGTTCACCATCGCTGTAGCCATCACCGGCAGCCACCACCTTATTAATATATACGCCTTCTTTCAGTCCCTGGACATCAAAGGAGATGGTAGCAGAGCCCTCGGCATCGATGCTGTAGTTCTGCGTCTTCTGCCAAACCACCTTGTTGGTCTCCGGGGCGAGAATCTGCATACGGGCGTTGCCGCTCACCTTCTTGTCGGAAGAATTGAAGAGTTTCACCACGATGGTGCTCTTATCGCCCTCACGCAGGAAGCGAGGCATGTTAGGCTGCACCATCACGGTCTTCTGAGCCACAGCCTCATCCACCAGCAAACCGTTGCGCATCTCCTTGTCATGAGCCAAGCCCATGAACTTCCAGGTAGTCACGCTCTCCGGCAGGGTAAATCTGATGGCTACGTTGCCATTGTTGTCGCTCTCCAAGGCAGGATAGAAGAAGGCAGTCTCGTTCAGATTTTCACGCACCTGCACTTTGTCGAGGAATTGTCCTGCATCTGAACCAGAACCACCGGCAAACTGCGGCATCTCCTCTACTACATCAAAAACCTTGTTGGAAGATGGAGCAGGCGCTGCAACAAGGATTGTATTACTCCCACGAGTTTTCATGACTTTCGCTTCCTCTCGAACCAGTTCGTCTTTCTGTATACGAACAGCCTCAACGGTTCCGCCAGAAGAACGTTCCAACTTGCTCAGTTCCACCGCTTGCATATAAGCATAATAGCTAAAGTATTTGCCATCAAACTTATCCACATCCAATTGCTTTTCGTCATAATACTTGGTAGGATAAACGCCATTCAAGTAAAATGAACGGAAAGTGAGGTTGTGCTTCCAGTAGCAGTTTGGCAAACGCTGATAGAAGCCAAGGGAGAGATGCCAGGGATGCCGGGCTATCTGGTCGAGCGACTTGTCATAGAGTACGCTCATCAGCTGCGCCTTGGCTGGCTTGCCGTCAGGGGTGGTAATCTTCAGCGTCCACTCCTCCTTCTGTCCAGGGGTCAGACGGTTGCGGAAGGTCTTCCAGGCGATATTCAGTTTCTTCTCAGGCAAAGGACGGGCAATGCTCATCATTCGGGTATAGCACTTGCCTTGCTTCACGAAACTATAGTTCAGTACGATGCCCGACGCATATTCCTCCTTGTAGGTGAAAGGCAGGGTCACAATGCTGTCGCCCAACTCCCAGGCTCCCTTCTCCAGCAGTTTGTTGCCGGCGATGATGGAATATACGATGTGTGCTCCGTTCTCCGAAGAGCCTACCTGGATATAGACAGGCTTGCCATCACGAGGGAAAGTCTTCGCCGTCTGATAATACCATTCGGTAGTTGGCTCCACCGGATGGGTATCCTTCATGCTGAAAAGGGTGAACTTCTGCTGCAGGGTATCTGTTCCGCAGATTGCCTCCAACTGATGAACGCCAGATTTCCAAACGAGGGAAGAAGAGGCAGAAGATGCATATTCCTTGATAGAAACCGGTGCATTCGCCTCGGCATCCTTCCATTCGCCCTTATCAATTCGATATTTTAACCTACTAGAAATCGGCATACCGCTGGCATTGCGGTAAGCGAAGGTCACCGTCTTCAGACTGTCAGTTTCGATACGCTTAGGAAGATTCACCGTGAGGATGGTTGGCTTGGTGCCCAGAGGCAGACTCATCACACCCTCGTGGCTCTCGCCGCTGATGTCGGTAACGATGGCTGAGACCTCGAAGTTGAAGAAACGGGCGATGCGCATGAACTCGCTCATATCAGCCTCGTCTTTTCCTGACAAGGAAGCCTCCAGCGGAATCTCTACGTCGAAGGTTCCGTCCTCACGAGTCACGCAACTGTCTGTCTTCACCAACTGTCCGGCAGAGCCTGCGCCCCACCACCAAAGCTGGTTTCTGCGAGTCACCTGATACTCCACCTTGGCACCCTGCACAGGCACACCAGAGTAGGTCTTGGCTGTAGCCTTCACCACTACAGTATCGCCCCAGTTATATTTCTCGTTCACCTTCGGGAAGGTAATCTCGAAGGTTGGACGCTTGTATTCCTCCACACGGAAGAAGCGGTTTACCTGGTCATTCACGGATACATGATACATGCCTGTCTGTCCCTCCTTCGGCAATTCGAAATCTACCGAAGCCGTGCCATACTCGTCAACCTTCGCCTTCTTCATCTCCACCTCTTTCCAACTGGCATTACAGAGTCCGAAAACCAGTTCATCTCTGCCAACAGGCACCTTTGCATCGACACCTTTCATGTCGACAAATCTGATAGCCGTAACATGCACAGTCTGACCGGGACGATAGATAGCACGGTCGGTATAAACCTGATATTTAGTCTCATTATCCTTCTTCTCGTAATAGCGGTCACGAGAAAGATAGATGTATTTGGCAGGCGTAAACTTATCGGTATTGGTGGAAATCAACACCTTTCCATCCACATTCTTGAAGTAAGCCTCTCCGTTCTCATCGGTCGTCAAGCGGGCATGAACCGTTCGTTTGTCCTTCTTCATGTTGAAACCATACCACTGGTCATAGAGTTCTATCTTCGCCCCAGCGATAGGCTGTCCGTCAGTAGCATTCACCACTACATAGCGATGCTTATCATCAGGCAACTGCTGGATCATCACCGCCAGATTGCTCACATAGAAGAGTTCTCGCTGCGGAGCGATGCCCGTATTATCAGAAGTCACCTCCATCAGATAGGCACCCAGCGGCAGATTGCCACCGATTTCGATGGAATCCTTCACCTCTTCGTAATCCGGGCGACCATAGTAGTTGCGGCTGAAATCCTTCTGATGCAGCTTCGTGGTCTTCTTCAGGAGCATCTTATAGGTAGCCTCATCCTGCGCATTATAATCGTTATCTGCCGTAATATTGAGGCGGGAAATGCTGATTTTCAGGTTCTGGAGATTGCGCACGTCCAGATGCACCCACGCCTTCTCTCCTGGTCGCAACACCTGCGGCATATCCTTCACCCGGAACATCGGTTCGGTGAGTCGCTTCTGCGCATTTCTCAGTTCGTTCATTCTCGACCATCCCCCCCAGCGGCTCAGCGCATAGTTGATATAGTTGAGCTTATCCTGCGGTTTGGCATCGGTAGCACCTTCCATGAAGCGGAAATGCTCCACGGCAAGTTCGCCTGCCTCCGGAATATCCTGATAAACCTGGATGAGCGAGTCGATGGTCTGCAGATACTTCGATTTCTTCACCTCTCTCACGTCGTCCTGGCGGTATTTCTCGATGAGCTTATAGGCACAGAGACAAGCCGCCCCCCGATTGCCCACCTTATTATAATAGGTGTACAGCTGCAGATACGCCTCCTTGCTGTCTGCCTCGAATCCGATGAGATGCAGCAAATCATTCTTGAAGGAACTTCCGTCCACCCCTTTTAGAGTCAGCGGCACATACTCAGTAGAAGCATGCTTGGCAAGAAGCTCTGGGTGCGCCATCGCTTTTTTGAAGAACTCCTGGCTCTTCTTCAGGTTTACCTTTCGCTGACTTTGATAATAAGAAGCATCCTCCCTTTGTTCCAAAGAAGCCTCATCCACTTCTATTCCATACGGATTATCATGATATACCTTGCCGAGCACAGCATATCTCACCGCTTTCAGCATCGGGTCATTTGTCTTCAAAGCTTCAGCTTCCATCCGCTTCACGTTAGGCGAAAGCGAGTCAGCAGAAATCTCTTTCCAAAGAGTCATTTGCCTCATCTCAGCCGCCAGCAGCTGCCCGTAATCTTTGGCAACCGAGGCCTTGGCGATGATTTTCTTCATCACCGCGATTTCGCTCTTAGGCTGGTCCTTCTGAGCATTGATTTCAGCTTGCTTCCACAAGTTGTCGTATGTCTGAGCCGCTACCTGCATCGTAGCAAAGAGGGCTATCAGAAGTGATAAAATGTTTCTTTTCATAAGCCAACTATATAAAATGTTAATAGAATGATGATAATCATCAAACTTTTCATTGCAAAAATACAAAAAAAAACTGTTTTCTAACCCCGAAACTTAAACTTTTTACTATCTTTGCACCAAAATAGTATATTTTACCAAGAAATAACATTAAAAAAACAATGGCAGAAAAAAAGTATGGTCATTTTGATGACGCCAATCGCGAATACGTGATTACTGACCCAAAGACCCCATGGCCTTGGATCAATTATTTGGGTAACGAGGATTTCTTCTCGCTCATCTCAAACACAGCAGGTGGTTATTCCTTCTACAAGGATGCCAAGTTCCGTCGCATCACCCGTTATCGCTACAATGGTGTGCCGATGGATAACGGCGGTCGCTATTTCTATATCAAAGATGGCGATACCGTATGGAACCCGGGATGGAAACCTTGCAAGACACCGCTCGACAGCTACGAGTGCCGCCACGGCATGAACTATACCCGCATCACGGGCAGCAAGAACGGCGTGGAGGCGAGTGTGCTTTTCTTCGTACCGCTCCATACATGGGCTGAGGTGCAGAAGATGACGCTGAAGAACCAGACTGAGGAGGTGAAGACCCTCAAAGTGTTCTCCTTTGCAGAGTGGTGCCTCTGGAATGCTGCTACCGACATGGAGAACTTCCAGCGCAACTTCTCTACGGGCGAAGTAGAGGTAGAAGGTTCTACCATCTATCACAAGACCGAATATCGTGAGCGCCGCAACCACTATGCTTTCTACACAGTGAATACCGAGATTCAGGGCTACGATACCGACCGCGAGAGCTTCATCGGACTCTATAACGAGTTTTCCGAGCCTGAAGCTGTGCTGGAAGGCAAGCCACGCAACAGCTTTGCCCACGGCTGGAGCCCTATCGCATCTCATTATATCGAGGTTACCCTGCAGCCAGGCGAGAGCCGCGACCTCATCTTCCTGCTGGGCTATGTGGAGAACGAGCAGGACAAGAAGTTCAGCGCCAAGAAGGTAATCAACAAGGAGAAAGCTCATCAGCTTATCGCCAAGTTTGATACCACCGAAAAGGTGGATGCTGCCTTCGCAGAACTCAACCAGTACTGGGATAACCTGCTGAACATCTTCACCGTGAAGAGCGGCAACGACAAGTTAGACCGTATGGTGAACATCTGGAACCAGTATCAGTGCATGATCACCTTCTGTATGTCGCGTTCGGCAAGTTTCTTCGAGAGCGGCATCGGTCGAGGCATGGGCTTCCGCGATTCCAACCAGGACCTCGTAGGTTTCGTTCATCAGATACCTACCCGTGCCCGCCAGCGCATCATCGATATCGCCAGCACCCAGTTCCCAGACGGTGGCTGCTATCACCAGTATCAGCCGCTCACCAAGCGCGGCAACAACGATATCGGTGGCGGTTTCAACGACGACCCATGCTGGCTCATCTTCGGTACCGTAGCCTATATCAAGGAGACGGGCGACTTCTCTATCCTCGCTGAGCAGGTGCCTTTCGACAACCAGCCAGGCACAGAAGTAAGCCTCTTCGAGCACCTCAAGATTTCGATGAACCATGTTATCAACAACCTGGGTCCACACAAGTTGCCACTCATCGGAAGAGCCGACTGGAACGACTGTCTGAACCTGAACTGCTTCTCCTGGGACCCTAACGAGAGTTTCCAGACCACCGAAAACAAGGGCGAAGGAAGCAAGGCAGAGAGTTTGATGATAGCCGGTCTGTTCGTGGTTACCGGCAAGGATTATGTGGCTCTGTGCAAGCAGCTTGCCAAGGAAGCTTTGGAAAGCAAGGAGGGCGAAATAGCCGGTCTTGCAGAGGAAGATTATTTGACAGAAGCCGAGCGCATGCAGCAGGCTGTAGATGAGATGAACGAGGCTGTAAAGCAGCATGGATGGGACGGAGAATGGTTCCTCCGCGCTTACGATTTCTTCGGCAACAAGATTGGTAGTGATGAGAACGAGGAAGGCAAAATCTTCATTGAGAGCCAGGGCTGGTGTACGATGGCTGGTATCGGTCTGGAAGAAGGACTCTGCGATAAAGCACTGGACAGCAGTAAGAAACGACTGGAATGCGAGCACGGACTGGTGCTGAACAACCCAGCCTACACTACCTATCATGTAGAAATGGGTGAGATTTCTTCTTATCCTGAAGGCTACAAGGAGAACGCCGGTATCTTCTGCCACAACAATCCTTGGGTCATCATTGGAGAGACTGTAGCCGGTCGAGGCAACGATGCCTGGAGCCATTATACCAAGATTCTGCCTAGCTATGTAGAGGAAAAATATCAGACACTTCACAAGGTAGAGCCTTACGTAAACTGCCAGATGGTAGCCGGTAAGGATGCAGCCAAACCGGGCGAAGGAAAGAACTCCTGGCTCACCGGTACAGCGGCATGGATGTGGTATACAGTATCAGAATTCATCCTCGGCATCAAGCCAGATTATGAAGGTTTGCTCATCGATCCTTGTCTCCCAAGCACCGCTAAGGAGTATGAGGTAACCCGCAAGTTCCGTGGTGGCGAATACCATATCACAGTAAAGAATCCTAGCGGAAACCAGAAGGGCGTGAAGCAGATTACAGTGGATGGCACTCCTATCTCAGGCACCATCATTCCTTGCTCTGAAGGCAAGCATGAAGTAGTGGTTGAGATGTAAATCAGCCAGATCTCATCAAGTTACGATTTGAAAGTTCAATGTAACGAAATTCTTTTCATACCCATGCCCCCTGTTTTAGGGGGTATGGGTATCACAATAAACACTTGACGCCCTATTTTAGGGCGTCAAGTGTTTTATTTATCTGATAATCTGATACTTAACTTTTAACATAAGCACATATTTAACAGTATCAAGAGTAAGATTCTAAGTCTCTATCATTGACTCAGTTCCTCAATAACTCAGTTCCTCAGTTTTTTTCTAGGGGGTATATAGCCCTTATAGTTCAAAGTTGTTTTAAATTGTTATATATTATATATTATTATATA
>OHMK01000023.1_pt1 | contig 103009 bp, 65 predicted proteins | sample 1569291 | NCBI WGS metagenome assembly OHMK01 (sample SAMEA3879517, study PRJEB24766) | human gut metagenome | biome: human-associated habitat; feature: feces | place: USA | collected 1985/1987 | reverse complement strand
TGTTATTGAACACCAAACGGGATGTTTCCTTAACTTTGCGCAGTTTTCAATAAGTATTTAATAAATTTATAAGGTATGATTCGTCAGTGCGCCATTTTATTTGGCTGTTTGGCTTTGGGTGAATTGATTGTTTTTTTGACGGGTATCAAGCTGCCGTCCAGTATTATAGGAATGCTGTTACTCACCCTTTTTCTCAAATTGGGTTGGATAAAACTGCAATGGGTGCAGGGGCTGTCCGATTTCTTGGTTGCTAATCTGGGCTTTTTCTTCGTTCCGCCCGGTGTGGCACTGATGCTTTATTTTGATGTCATTGAAGCACAGTTTTGGCCGATAGTAATTGCGACAGTGGTCAGTACGGTTTTGGTACTGGTCGTAACAGGATGGGTTCACCAATTAGTTAGAAAATCAAATGGAATATTTAGAAAATAAGTTCTTTTTGCTGGCATTCACCTTCGGGGTGTTTTTTTTGTCACGTGTCTTGCAGAAAAAGACTGGATGGGTGGTGTTAAACCCGATCCTGCTTACCATTGCCGTGTTGATTCTGTTTTTGAAATTTACCGGTATCAGTTATGAAACATATAATGAAGGAGGTCACCTGATTGAATTTTGGTTGAAACCAGCGGTGGTAGCGTTGGGCGTGCCACTTTATTTGCAGTTGGAGATGATAAAGAAACAGTTGCTTCCTATTGTCATTTCACAGTTGGCAGGTTGTTTGGTGGGATTGGTGGCCGTGGTGGTCATTGCCAAATTGCTGGGAGCCACTCCGGAGATTATTTGTTCATTGGCTCCTAAATCTGTGACTACTCCTATCGCTATGGAGGTTTCGAAAGCCACGGGAGGAATTCCGTCTTTGACGGCCGCTGTTGTGGTGGTAGTCGGTCTGTTCGGGGCGGTGTTCGGCTTCAAGGTACTTCGGGTAGGTCATGTGGGGAGTCCTATTGCGCAAGGTCTTTCTATGGGTACGGCTACTCATGCGGTAGGTACTTCTACAGCAATGGAAATCAGTGGGAAATATGGAGCATACGCTAGTCTGGGATTGACTTTGAACGGAATTATGACAGCGATTTTCACACCGACAATTCTTAGATTATTAGGTGTGATTTAACAAAAAAGCTGTTATCTTTGTTATATATAGAAAATCATCACAGATTATAGAGGATTGATTTGATTTTCAATAGGTATGGTCATTGGGGTGAGCATTGCTTATAAAAAGTCTATCCGCATTTAGTAGTAACAGAGCATTCTTACAGCAGTCTGATAACTATTGTCACTTTGAATGAAATGAAGATTCTGTGATTTGTGGTGAGAAAACAAGCAACCCATATTTTATGATAGAATTTAAAGATATAACTTTAGCGGATAAAGACTTGATACAGTCCTTTACCTTAGGCAGTTTGCGTCGTAATTGCGACTTGTCGTTTGCCAATCTGTGTAGTTGGATTTTCCTGTACCAGACTAAATATGCCGTGATGGATAATTACCTGTTGCTGCGTTTCTATGCGGGAGAAGAATTGGCCTACATGATGCCCGTCGGAACTGGAGATGTGAAACCAGTTCTTGAAGCATTGATAAAGGATGCTGAAGAGATGGGGGCAAAATTGCGTATGCTGGGGGTATGCGTGGGGATGAAAGCAGATATAGAGGCGGCGATGCCCGGACGTTTCACTTTTACAGAAGACCGGGATTACTTTGATTATATCTACTTGCGTACTGACCTGGCAACCTTGAAAGGAAAGAAGTTTCAAGCCAAACGTAATCATATCAACAAGTTCAAGAAGCAGTATCCTGATTATGAATACAAACCGTTGACTCCAGATCTGGTTCCCGAATGTTTGAAGCTGGAAGAGGAATGGTGTCGTGCCAATAACTGCGAGGAACAATTGGCATTGGGGGCAGAACGTAAGTCCATGACATATGCCTTGAACCATATGGAGGCGTTGGGTTTGACGGGCGGCGTGCTTCATGTCAACGGGAAGATTGCCGCTTTTACATACGGTGCTCCCATCAATCATGAAACATGGGATACTTGTGTTGAAAAGGCGGATACGGGAATAGAAGGGTCGTATGCCATGATTAACTATGAATATGCAAATCATATCGACGAACAATATATATATGTAAACCGCGAGGAAGACCTTGGTCTGGAAGGTTTGCGCAAAGCAAAACTTTCTTATCAGCCCGTTATTTTACTCGAGAAATGTATAGCAGAGCTCAATGACTACAAAGGATGAAGTGAAAACATTATGGAAACTCTGCTTCAATGATAGCGATGAGTTTACCGACTTATATTTCAAGATGAGATATAAGGATGAAGTGAACAGGGTGATTCGTGAAGACGGAAAGATTATTTCCGCATTGCAGATGATACCTTATCCTATGACTTTTTGTGATGAGGTGATTTCTACTTCGTATATATCGGGTGCTTGTACGCATCCGGATTACAGGAAGCATGGAGCCATGAAACGCCTGCTGAAGGAAACACATCGGTGTATGTATGAAGATGGAGTTTTGCTGGCTTCGTTGATTCCTGCAGAGGAATGGTTGTTCGGTTATTATGCCAGGTCGGGATATGCTCCAGTTTTTGGGTATGCGGTTGAGCAGGTAAGGGTAGACAGATTATGCCCTGCGCCCGGTTGCCGGATAGAAGTATGCGAATTTCCCGGTGTGGAACATTATCATTATTTTGATTCCCGTATGCATGGACGCAGGAGTTGCATTCAGCATCCTAAAGAAGATTTTCTGGTTATTATGGCCGATTTAAGACTGGGTAATGGCAAATTGCTGGTTGCCTGGGAAGCGGATAAAATAGTGGGGATGGCATTTACGGTAATGGGGGATGATACATTATATATAAAGGAATTGCTGGCAGATACGGATGCGGTGCAGGATACTTTATTGTATGAAGCGGCCCATATATATAAGGTACAGCGTATGGATTATTTCATTCCGTCGTCTGCCGATACTTTGTTTTTGGGGATGGCAAGAGTTATCCGTGCAGAGGAGTTGTTGAAGGTTTTCGCCCATAAGTATCCGGCATCCGAACTTTATATACATATTGAGGGAGATGAAGCGATTCAGGAGAATAACGGCTATTATACGGTACGGGATGGTTTCTGTTTTCGTGAGAGAGTACCGGAAAAAAAATATCACACTTATACGTTGGATGGTTTTACCCGGTTGTTACTGGAAGCGGAGCATCCTTATATGAGTTTGATGCTGAATTGATCTTTATTACTGGTTGCCTAGGTTGAATTTCTATGTTTAAGATTGATAATCAGTGGAGTAAAAATCCGGATAGGTTATTAGTCTTCTTTTGTCAGAATACGTTCCAGCTCTTCGGCAGTCAGTCTGAGATGGAATTGTCCTTTATAAGCCACGGATATGCCACCTGTTTCTTCTGAAACGATAATGGCCAATGCATCTGTTTCCTGCGATACGCCCATGGCAGCCCGATGTCTTAATCCCAATTCTTTAGGGATATTCAAGTCGTGAGATACCGGGAGAATACAACCGGCTGCTTCTATCCGTTTATGGCGGATAATCATGGCTCCGTCATGTAATGGACTGTTTTTGAAGAAAATATTTTCTATCAGTCGTTGGTTCACATTGGCGTTGATAATTTCTCCTGTACGGATGATGTCATTCAGAGGTACACTTTTTTCGATGACAATCAGTGCCCCTACCTTCCCTTTGCTCATGCTCATACAGGCAAGTACAATCGGCATAATATCCGCTTTTTCCGTCTTTTCCTGCTTGTTTCCCGTCAGGAAGCGGAAAAAACGTCCCAACTGTTTATGCGAGCCCAGTGTGACAAGGAACCGGCGTATATCATCCTGAAAAAGAATAATCAGGGCTAGGACACCTACACTGACCAATTTATCGAAGATAGACCCTAGCAGTTTCATTTCCAAAACCTGAGATACAATCAGCCAGATACCTATAAATACCAGGATACCGATGAAGATATTGATAGAACCCGAATCTTTCATCAGACGGTAAGTCTGATAAAGCAGATAGGCTACCAGCAGGATATCGATGAGGTCTTTTATACTAAAATCAATAAACATCTTTCTAGAATTAAAAATTGAAAATTAAGAATTAAAAGGCAGCGGAGTCTTTCATCTTCTGTACTATCTTCACGGTTTCTACAGCAGCTTTTACATCGTGCACTCTGAGAATATCCGCTCCTTTTAGTAGGGAAATGGTATCCAGCACTGTTGTTCCGTTCAAGGCATCATCAGGGGTTCCGCCTAGCAGCTTGTAAATCATTGATTTACGTGATATGCCGACCAGTAACGGTAGTTCGAACAGGCTGAATTCTTCCAAATGATTCATCAACTGGTAATTATGTTCCACTGTTTTTCCGAAACCGAAACCAGGGTCTAGAATAATATCTTTTACTCCTAAGTCGCGTAATTTCTGTACTTTTTCCGAGAAATAGAGAAAGACTTCTTTCAACAGATTGTCATAATGCGGATTCATTTGCATATTTTGCGGCGTGCCTTGCATATGCATAATAATATAAGGTACTCCCAGCCTGGCAATCATGTCGAACATCTGCGGGTCCATTTCTCCGGCGGCAATGTCATTGATGATTGCCACTCCGTACTCCTCTACACACATCCGGGCTACATCCGCACGGAAAGTGTCCACGGACACCACACAACCGGGATGATAGCGATTGATGATTTCCAGTCCGGTACGCAGACGGCGCATCTCTTCCTCGGGGCTGATGTGCTCGGCATTGGGACGTGAGGAATAGGCACCTATATCAATGATGGAAGCTCCTTCTTCTATTATTTGGGAGGTACGGTTGATAATATCTTTTTCCGTTTGCTGCCGGCTGCCGGCATAGAAAGAATCGGGTGTCACATTCAGGATTCCCATTACTTGCGGATGGGAGAGATCCATCAGTTTCCCATTAACATTAATATATTTGACGGTTTTGGTTTCCATTGTTTACGGCTTGTCATTTAGGTCGTACAAAAGTACGCACAATTCTTGAGTTTTTGTTATTTCATGAACTATTTTTCAGTTATCTTTGTTGCAACTTAATTTAAAAGCAAAGCGAAAGATGGATATTTCAGCTTTATATAAGTGTTTTACGGAATGCGGCAAGGTAACTACCGACAGCCGTAACTGCCCTGAGGGCTCTATGTTCATAGCTCTGAAAGGGGAAACATTCAATGGAAATGCATACGCGCTTCAGGCGCTGGAAAAAGGTTGCCAGTATGCCGTAGTAGATGAAAAAGAATATGCCGCCGATGGGCATCCGCGTATCTTGTTAGTAGACGATTGCTTGAAAGCATTGCAGGAACTGGCTAATTATCACCGGCATAAAATGGGTACCCGAATCATCGGCATCACGGGAACCAATGGGAAGACTACTACCAAGGAATTGATAGCCTCAGTGCTGCAAAAAAGATATGAAGTGCTTTATACACAGGGTAACTTGAATAACCATATCGGTGTTCCTCTGACTTTGCTGAGGCTGACTCCCGAGCATGAACTGGCTGTCATCGAGATGGGAGCGAACCATCCGGGTGAAATCAAGGCACTGACCCGTATTGTAGAACCGGATTACGGTATGATCACTAATGTGGGTAAGGCGCATTTGGAAGGCTTCGGGTCTTTTGAAGGGGTCATCAAGACTAAAGGTGAGTTGTATGAGCATCTGCGTTACAATGGCAAGCATATTATTTTCATAGACAAGGACAATGAGTATCTCACAGCTATCTCTCAGGGTCTTACCCGTATTTGTTATGGTATGGAAGGAGGAGAGGGACTTTATATCAGCGGCAAGCTGGGCGCTTGTGCTCCGTTTCTTTCGTTTGAGTGGGAACACGAGGGACAGAAGTTCGAGGTGAATACCCACCTTATCGGCAGTTATAACATGAAGAATGCATTGGCCGCCATTACGGTGGGCCGGTTCTTCAGTGTACCGTCCCGGCAGATTTGTGAGGCACTGGAGGCGTATGTTCCTCATAATAACCGTTCGCAATTGACAGAAACCACGGATAATAAACTGATAGTTGATGCATACAATGCGAATCCTACCAGTATGATGGCGGCTTTGGAGAATTTCCGGTTGATGAATGTCGCTCATAAAATGGTTATTCTGGGTGATATGAAAGAACTGGGAGAAACCAGTCATGAGGAACATCAGAAGATTGCGGATTATCTGGATGAATGTAAATTTGACCGGGTACTTTTGGCAGGAGAGGAGTTTGGCAAAGTGATTCCGTCCTTTGAACATTTTAAAGATGTGGTTGCATTGAAAGAGTCGTTGGAAAGATATAAGCCGAAAGGATATTATATTCTGATTAAAGGTTCCAACAGTATGAAGTTGAGCCAGCTTCAGGAAATATTATAGTTAACCGGTTGGCAGTTTCATTCACAGTAGGAGGATGAATGTGTCAAAAGTCCAAAGTAACTATTAAATGTGCTGTTTGCACCTGTATAGGTATATTGTCCCACCTGGGTGGAACTGCCATTTCACAAAGGTGGCACTACGCTCTCACCTGGGTGAAATGCCCATTTCATCCGGGTGGGATTTCTATATATGCTGCATGGAAACATGAATGGCAAAGATCCTTTGGGGAATGATCCTTCACATAGTCTGCCTCTATGGTAAATGTAATCATAGAATCTTTCTTCTTTATTATTTCTCTGAATTTTTCTTTAAAATAGATATAATAATCGGTTTTGACCGTTTTCTGACTCCTTCCTGCCGAATTATTATCCCGTGTTATTACAGAAATCAGTTACTTTTGCAATGTTATCAATAGAATTGCTATGAGGAACTTATTTCTACTAATCGCATTATGCTGTGTGGCTTTTTCTGTTCGTGCCCAACGTCTGGTTGAAGTGGGGAAAGGCTTTAGCAGTACTTCGGTAAATACTACTGTATTCCGTAATAACTCCATTGTGACGCATGGAAACACACAATACATTTCTTATTATGACGCTGAAGGATGGCTGATGTTAGGCAAACGCCGTCTGGGCACTGGGGAATGGATTTTGCACCGTACCCAATACAAAGGACATGTAAAAGATGCACATAACATTATCAGTATGATGGTGGACGGCGACGGCTATCTTCATCTTTCTTTTGACCACCACGGACATAAACTGAACTATTGCCGCAGCATTGCCCCCGATACACTTGTTTTGGGAGATAAAGAGCCGATGATAGGCAACGAAGAAGAAGATGTGACCTATCCTGAATTTCATTTGTTGGCTGATGGCGGTTTGCTTTTTGTATATCGCTCGGGCGCTTCCGGAAGAGGAAATATGGTAATGAACCGATATGATGTGAAATCCCGTAAGTGGGAGCGTGTGCAGGATGTCCTTGTAGATGGAGAAAACGAGCGGAATGCCTATTGGCAGTTGTATGTGGACCAATCAGGAACCATCCATCTTTCCTGGGTGTGGCGTGAAACCTGGCATGTGGAAACCAACCATGACTTATGCTACGCCCGTTCTTTTGACGGAGGTAGAACCTGGTATAAGACCAACGGACAGAAGTATGAGCTTCCTATCCGCCTGGGCAATGCCGAATATGCCTGCCGTATTCCTCAGAATGCCGAACTGATAAACCAGACCAGTATGAGTACGGATGCCGGAGGTCATCCGTACATCGCTACCTACTGGCGCAATCCCGATAGTGATGTTCCCCAATACCGCATCGTTTGGCATGATGGCGTGAACTGGCACAACCGACAGGTTTCCGAACGCAAGACCCCTTTCTCGCTCAAAGGGGGAGGAACCAAGATGATTCCCATGTCCCGTCCCCGAATGGTGGTGGACAATGGAGAAGTGTACTATCTGTTCCGTGACCAGGAACGTGGAAGCAAAGTTTCCATGTACTATACCAAAGACATACAGTTTGGTGAATGGCACGTGAAAGACCTGACGGATTTTGCCGTAAATGCGTGGGAACCCAGTCATGACACGGAGTTATGGAAAATGAAGAAGCAACTTCATATTTATGTACAGGATACCCGACAGGGAGATGGCGAGAAGCAGGTGGAAACAGAACCGCAAATGGTTTATGTGTTGGAGTTGTAAATAATGTGCTGATTTGCCAATGACCATGCGGCATATAGCGCAAGCACATTAACACATTAGTAAATTGGCAAATTGATAAATTATTAATATGATGAACAAATTATTGAAACAAACCCTTGTTTGTGCAGGTACCTTGCTGCTTTCCATGCAGGTTGCCGCCAAACCTTCTTCCGAAGCCAAGGAAGTACGGGGGATTATAGACAAGGTAAACACTTATTGGCAAACGCATAACAAGCCCGAAGTCCGTTCGTTTTGGGACAATGCCGCTTACCACACCGGAAACATGGAGGCATACTTTCTGACCGGTAATGAAAACTACCGTGCATATTCTGAAACCTGGGCTATACACAATGAATGGAAGGGAGCCAAGGAAAAGGATAAGTCTAAATGGAAATACTCTTACGGTGAGAGTGATGAATATGTATTGTTCGGAGATTATCAGGTTTGTTTTCAGACATATATCGACCTTTATACTATTCTTCCGGACAACTATAAGATAGCCCGTGCCCGCGAAGTGATGGAGTATGAGATGAGTACACCCAATCATGATTACTGGTGGTGGAGCGACGGTCTGTATATGGTAATGCCTGTCATGACCAAACTGTATAAGGTGACGGGTAATCATCTCTATTTGGATAAATTGTATGAATATATTGTATATTCAGACAGTATCATGCTCGACCGGGAAACCGGCCTGTATTATCGGGATGCCAAATATGTTTATCCTAAACACAAGACTTCCAGCGGAAAGAAGGACTTTTGGGCACGTGGTGACGGATGGGTGCTTGCCGGACTGGCGAAGGTGTTGAAAGATCTTCCCGCTGATTACGAGCATCGTTCTTTTTTCGTAAACAAGTATGTGAAACTGGCCGAAGCAGTCGCAGCCATCCAGCAACCGGAAGGCTATTGGACCCGTAGCATGATGGATCCCACTCATGCTCCGGGACCGGAAACCAGCGGAACGGCTTTCTTTACTTACGGCTTCCTTTGGGGAATCAATAATGGCTATCTGGATGAGGCTGTGTACAAACCGGTGATAGATAAAGCATGGAACTATTTGACAAAGACTGCTTTGCAGAAGAATGGCAAGATTGGTTACGTACAGCCGATTGGTGAGAAGGCCATTCCGGGACAAGTAGTCGATGCTGATTCTGAAGCTAATTTCGGGGTAGGTGCTTTTCTGTTGGCTGCTTGTGAATATGTCCGTTATCTGGAAGCTCCTGAAAATCAGGATCGCGCCTACTGGTGCAATCTGCTTTATAAGATGGCAGCTCCCGTACTGAGCAATATGGCGGAAGGTAATCTGAAAAAGAATATGCTGGTAGAGGTGAGCCCTAATTGGGATGGACGTAACAAAGGGGTGACTTATATGGAAACCTTCGGACGCCTTATGGCAGGTGTCGCTCCCTGGCTGACACTTCCCGATGATGATACGGAAGAGGGACAGATGCGCAAGCAACTCCGTGAATGGGCATTGAAAAGCTATGCCAATGCGGTGGACCCTGCCAATCCCGACTATCTGTTGTGGAGAGGACACGGACAGGCCTTGGTGGATGCGGCATACGTGGCCGAAAGTTTTCTACGTGCTTACGACCAGCTTTGGATGCCTTTGGATGATATAACCAAGAAACGTTATTTTGAAGAATTTACCCAGTTGCGCCGTGTGGACCCGCCTTACACCAACTGGTTGCTGTTTTCTTCTACCATCGAGAGTTTCCTGGCAAAGGCAGGAGCGGAATGTGACGAATACCGTATCAATTCGGCTATCCGCAAGGTGGAGGAATGGTACACGGGAGATGGCTGGTATGCGGACGGTCCTTCTTTCGCTTTCGACTATTATAGCAGTTATGTCTTCCATCCCATGTATCTGGAAACGTTGCAGGGCATGAAAGATGCAGGGAAATACACTCGTATTCATTATAAAAAATATTATGACCGCGCCTTGAAACGTGCCAGGAAATTCAGCCTTGTACTGGAACGCTTGATTTCTCCTGAGGGTACTTTCCCGGTATTCGGCCGTTCCATTCCTTATCGTTTGGCCACTATGCAACCCTTGGCGCTGATGGCTTGGTATCAGCAGTTGCCCGAAGGGGTGAGCAACGGACAGGCGCGTGCCGCACTGACTTCTGTGATGCACCGGATGTATGACAACACCGAGAACTTCAATGAGGCGGGCTTCCTGACCATCGGTTTTGCAGGCCGTCAGCCCAATGTGGCGGATTGGTACACCAATAACGGCAGTCTTTATATGACATCACTGGCGTTCCTTCCGCTGGGGCTTCCTGCCGCACATCCGTTCTGGACAGATGCCGCACAACCTTGCACACAAGCCAAGGCATGGGGCGGACAGCCTTTCCCGAAAGACCATCACTGGAGTGATGATATACGCACTTGGGATTTATTCTGATTGCTTTTAAATCCGAACGTCGCAGATGATACGAAGTTGTTTTTATACTTATCCGTATCATCTGCGTTGTTCGTGTTTAAAAAATAAAAGCTTTGTGTCATCTGTATCTGAAAATGGCAAAAAGATAGTAGCTTTGCATCCATGAAAACAAAACTTCTCCCTATTCTGAGATATATAGTACTTGCATTGCTTCTTCTGTGCATTGTACTTTGCCGTTTTTTTCCCGTCATGGCCGAAGGGTATGCCTGTCATATCTATCCGTGGCTGTCGGCGGCGTTGTCCGCTATAGCTTCTGTTTTCCCTTTTTCCTTAGAGGAGGTGCTGGTGGTTGTAATCATTTTATGGATGATTATTTATCCTTTTCTTAAACGCCGGAAGAAGAAAAGCTGGAGATTCATTGTGGGCAGGGAAGTGGAGTTGCTGGCATGGGTCTATATCTGGTTTTATCTGGGATGGGGCTTGAATTATTTCCGTTACGATATTTACCGGCGGATGGAGGTGGAGCCTGCCGGTTACGATGAACAGGCATTCCATCGTTTCCTTGTTTCCTATACAGATAGTCTGAATCAGTCCTATACGGCTGAGGTGAAAACGGACCCTGAAAGGATGCGGCAGGAGATAAAGGAGATTTACCGGCAGGTTCCGTCTATGTATGGTTTGGCTCTTCCCCGGGATTATCAGCATCCCAAGCAGGTGTGGTTCAATCCGCTTTATTCGGGTGTGGGGGTATTGGGATATATGGGACCTTTTTTTGCAGAGTCGCAATTGAATGAAGAATTGCTTCCTGTACAATTGCCATTTACGTATGCCCATGAACTGTCTCACCTGTTGGGGGTAAGTAATGAGGCGGAAGCGAATTATTGGGCTTACAGGGTTTGTCGCTCTTCAAAGCGGCCGGCGGTGCGTTATAGTGCCTATTTCGGTCTGTTGCCCTATGTGCTGGTCAATGCATCTTCTGTGTTGACGGAAGAGGAATTCCGTGAATGGATTAAGACGATCCGTCCCGAAGTGGTGAAGGATTATGAATATAAACGTATGTATTGGCATGAGCGTTATAGTACCCTGTTGGGTGAAGTGCAGAATAAAATTTATAACCTGTTTTTAAAGGGTAACAACATTCCTTCCGGTAGAAAGAATTATGCGGAAGTGATCGGGATACTGCTTTCTTTGGAAGAAAAATAGAAACAGAATGTTCAGGCTGGACTTGAATTCGATTGTGACAGTTATAACTTGATCCAAGAGTTCTACAACAAACGAGCTTTATATTGTTGCTCCACTGCTACCACTTTTTATCGGCATTTCAGCAGGAAGGGTGGTAGCAGTGGCAGCAGAAATATAAAACTCTAAAGAAGAACAGCTCAGGATGATTCCAAGCAATGATCAGAATCCGCCAGGGAGTCTACTGTTTCTGTTTCACATAATCCGAAGGCGACATTCCGTATTCGTCCTTGAAACATTGGCGGAAATAGGCCACACTGCTGAATCCTATCATATAGGCTATTTCTGAAATAGTATATTGTCCGGACATCAGCAGTTCCACTCCCTTGCGCATTTTTACCTTACGGATAAATTCGTTGGCGGACATATCTGTCAGTCCTTTTATCTTGCGGTAAAGGGTAGAGTGACTCATGCACATCTTGTCGGCAATGAAAGCGATATCCATCTTTTCCATTTCCAGATTCTCTTCGATTATTTGCGTGATTTTCTGCAAGAATTCATTATCCAGTTTGTTTAACGAACTCACGGCACTTTCCTGTTTGGGCTGCGTATCGGCCAGTGCCAGCAAAGAGGCTATTTTCTTACGGGTTTCCAACAGATTGTTGATGCGACTGTGCAACAGCTTGGCACTGAACGGTTTGGTAAGATAGGAATCTGCTCCGGATGCATATCCTTCTTCCTTGTCTTGTAAAGAATCTTTAGCCGTCAGTAAGATTACAGGGATATGGCTGGTGCGCATATCCTCTTTTATTCGCTTGCAAAGTTCGATACCGTCCATGACCGGCATCATGATATCACTGACAATGATGTTGGGAATTCGTGCCTGTGCCAGTTCCCAGCCTTCTTTGCCATCCTTGGCAGTGATTACTTCATAGATATCTGTAAAAGAGCTCCGGATGTATTCCCGTATGTCGGCATTGTCTTCTACCACCAGTACAATGGGATGATTTTCGGTTGGTGTATCGGTAATGGTGGTTTCCTCTGCATCCATCGGCTTCTTTTCCATATCATGTTGTGTATGAATAGCGTTGGGATACGTATTCTCGGTGAGCAGACGCAGTGTGAATGTGGTTCCCGTATCCACTGTGCTTTCTACTTTCAGGATTCCTTCGTGTAACTCACTCAAACCTTTGACCAGAGCGAGCCCGATTCCCGAACCCGATGCCTGATATTTGCTTTTTGCCTGATAATAGCGATCGAAAATGTGTGGTAACGCTTCGGCGTCAATGCCATGACCGGTATCACTGACACTGATTTCCGTGTATTTTATCTGGTTCTCTTCTACTGAACGGAGTGATAAGGTGATATCTCCCTCGGAAGTATATTTGGCAGCATTGCTCATCAGGTTGTCCAGTATGATGGTGATCATGTCCGCGTCATAGAAGATTTCCGTATCTTCCGTTTCGATATGAATATGATAATTTACTTTGTTATTGGGATTCAGCTCTTTGTAACGCAATCCCACTTCCTGTACCAATTGTCCCAGATCTCCCTTGGCTACAGATAATTTACGGTTCTGGGTCTCGGTCTTGCGGAATTCCAGTATGCGGTTTATCAGATTCAGCAGACGGGTGGCGCTATCATGAATGATGCTGATTTTGTTGGCGTGTTTGGGAGATAAGGTGGCATCACTCAACAGGTCTTCCAATGGACCTAGAATCAGCGTGAGCGGAGTACGCAGTTCGTGGGTGATGTTGGTGTAGAAGCGCAGGCGTTCTTCATTCAGTTCTTGTTTGTTCAGACTTTGCTTGCGCTCCACTTCCAGTGAACTCTCTAAGTCCAGTTTACGTTTATAAAAACGGAGCAATGCATATAATGCGAAGATAAACAATATGACATAACCCAATTTGGCATACCAGGTAAGCCAAAGGGGAGGAGCAATTACCACTGTCAGTTGTGCTGCATTCTCGTTCCATTCCTGATTGCGAAATCGGGTTTTCACTTTAAACACATAGTTGCCGTGCGGTATGTTACGGAAGGTGACCTGATTATCTCCTTGGGTGCTGTACCATGCATTCTCAAGTCCTTCCAGCATATATGAAAATTCTACTTGTGAACTTTGTGTATAATCCAACACATTGAAAGATATGTTGAAAGTGTTTTGATTATAAGGTAGCTCAACAATTCTGTTACTGATTGGAACCGGTAACCGGGTATCCCTGCTTTCTGTCTGTTTATTATAGATAAAGAATTGGGTGATGGTAACAGGGGAAACTTCGCGTGGTGATGATAGTTCACGCGGATTGAAATAACATGCCCCGTTTTGGGAGCCGAAAAACAGAGTACCGTCTGGAGTGATGCAAGTGGAACCATCCATGAAATCACCCATAGGTATACCGTCATGATAATTATAATTGTAGAATCTTTTGTTTTTTTCATCTAGACGAGAAATGCCACCATTGGTGCTTATCCATATATAGCCGTCATGGTCTTCCTGTATGGCACGTACCTGTGTGTTTTCCAAACCTTCCTTTGCACCGAATGACACAAAGATATTAGGTTGACTTACATCTTTAAAAATAATAATACCTTCCCGGGTGGCAACAAGAATGCGTTTGCGAGAATCTTCCATCATATAATTCACGGCATTGGATGGAAATGAATGGTCTGTTGTGAAATTATAAAGCTTTTTATCATCTTCATCAAACACCACTACTCCTTTGCCGAATGTTCCTACCCATAATTTTCCGTTTTTGTCCCGTATGATACCGTGTACCATAATATCGGGTAACTGGGCGTTTAATTCTTTCTCGTACGACAATTGGTTATTAAAATAAGAATAAATTCCCGTTTGGGTACCTATCCATATCTTGCCGTTTATATCCTCACTGAAGGAGCAGATATCGAGGAACTCCGAGCCTTTATCTCCTATCCGGGTGATACGTCCGTCTTTGGGAGTATAAAGCAATATGCCATTTTTATAAGTGCCTAGCCACAGTCGTTCTTGTTTGTCTTGGTAAATCACATTGATATGTGTTTGTGGGTGCAGCCGGCATTCGTGTAAAGAGAAGTTTTTTGTTTTCTTTCCTTTTTCATAAATTCCTAATTCACCTTCTCCTCCCAGCCATATTTGGTGATTATCTGCCCATAATCCCCATACTTGTTTATTATTGATCTTACCTTGTTTTTCAATGGTATAGGCAATGGTGTTGAATAATGGCTGTGCATAACTGATAAAATCCACTCCACCGCGGTAGTTGCCAATCCAAATATTTCCGAATGAATCTTGTATGATGCTTCGTGCATTGGGTCCGGATAATCCATGGTTGTCATTTGTTACCGTAATATTGGAGAATGTAATCTTTTCTGGAGATATAAATGTATTTTCCCTGAGATTGAGAATACTTACTCCTCCCATGTTGGTACATATCCATAGAGTGCCGTCTTTCATTTGTTTGATATCAAGAATCTGATCTGACAATAATGAGTTTTCATTTCCTTCTATGTGTTTGAATGTGATGAATTTTTCGCTTTGCGGATTGAAAAGTGCCAGACCGTTGTTGGTGCCTACCCATACGTTCTTATTCTTGTCTATGCATAGAGCGCGTACTTCATTATCGGGAATGCTATAAGGATTATTGGGATCATGCTGATAATTTTTTGCAGTACGGTCTTTAAGGGATACAATGCTTAATCCTCTGAGATGATGGCCAATGTACAAATTGCCGTTACCGTCTTCTTTTGATACCCAGTTATTACCCTCCAGACCTTTTACATTCTTAGAAGAATAGGGGGTAAACAATTTGGTTTTCCGATCATAGTAATCAACTCCGAAATGATAATGTGTGATCCATAAGCCGCTGTCGGCAGCAACAGATAAGTCTGTGATATCATTACTGAGCATATAATTGCCCGTGGCAGGAATGCGTGATATGGTTTCTGTTTCATAATCAAAATAACAAAGTCCATCTCGTTGTGTGCCTATCCAGACTTTGTTTTCATAGGGGTCTGCAAGTACGACATTCAGTTCGTTACCACTCAATCCTGAATTATTCTTGGTATAGATGTTGAATTGACGTCCATCAAACCTGTTAAGACCAGATTCGGTTGCTATCCATAAGTAACCCTTTTTATCTTGAGTAACACTGACTACATAATTGCTGGACATACCGTCTTCCACTCCCAGGCGTTTGATAACATAAGGTTGTGCAGATGCATGGAACAGATAAATAAAACTTAATAATAATGAGATTGAAAATGAATATGTGTGTTTCATATAAAGGTACTTTTATGAGTACAAATATATAGTATTTTCTAAAATATTTCTGTTAATGTACATGACATATTCAGCATACGACAACTAAAAACTCGTTATGAACGATTTTTATATCCTTCTTGCTCAGTTTTTCTCTACTTGTCTTTTACAATATTTTTATATTTGTCTCGGGAAAATAAAACAGATTAAAAATTCTAATGCTTATGAAAACATAGACTTAGGTTCTTTGCAGGTTTGGTCCGGATGCCTTTATATACAATTCGGAGTTAGGAATGAGAGTTTATTACCTTAATTAAATCTAATTATAAAAGAAAGACGATGAAAGAAAATTCGTTTAAAAGAAATCGAAAGGCTATGATGGCTTTGCTGCTTTGTACAGGTTTCATTGTAACTCAGCCAATCAGTGTTATGGCTGAAGAGATTATGATTTTTGCTCAAACTGCTCAGCAACAAAAACAATCCGTTTCAGGAGTTATTAAAGATGCTACGGGGGAACCTGTAATTGGTGCTAGTGTGCTAGAGAAGGGGACTACGAATGGTACAATTACCGATTTTGATGGTAGATTTACGTTGAATGTAATTCCTGGCACTACACTAATAATCTCTTATATTGGTTATAAGACGGTAGAAATGAAAATTGTAGCAGGACAACCAATAAATTTAACATTGACTGAGGACAGCGAAATGTTGGAAGAAGTGGTAGTGGTAGGGTACGGTACAATGCGTAAGAAAGACTTGACAGGTTCGGTAGTACAAATTAACCCTTCCAAGATTGCTGATCAAAATCCGACTTCTGTTCAAGATGTTTTGCGCGGTACACCAGGATTGCAAATAGGTTATGATGCATCGGCTAAAGGTAGTGATGCTTCTATTTTGCTACGTGGACAGAATTCTTTAGGTACCAATGCAAGCCCAATGATTGTATTGGACGGTATGGCTTTTTATGGTGAACTTTCTGAAATTAATCCTGATGATATTGCACAAATTGATGTGTTGAAGGATGCTTCTTCTGCTGCTATTTATGGTGCTAAGGCTGCTGCCGGTGTCATTATTATCACGACAAAGAAAGGTAAGGAGGGTAAGCCGGTTATTAATGTAGGTGCTAATCTTTCGGTTTCTAGAAAATCAGATTATCGCGATTATTTTGATGCGGCTGGTTATTTGAAATTTCATCAGGACTGGCGTAAAATGTATTATACGTATGGACAGGGTGAGGATGGTTTGTATGACTACTATCAAGCAAAAGATGGTAGTGGTAATTTGTTATATCCAGCTGGTTATTATGATGACCCCCGTACCTTGACAGAAGGAGAACAGAAAGCATGGGCCTCCAATATAGGTGTCAGTGGTATTGGTCTTAGTGAAGGTGAATCCATGCTTGGTCTGTTTGCCCGTCGTTTAGAATTCAATAATTCTCCGATGATGATGGAAAATTTTTTGAATGGTCGTATGGTTGATTGGAATGATGCCACTTTCCGCACTGGTTTCAATCAAGATTATAATGCAAGTATTTCGGGAGCTACTGAACGTGTGAATTATTACTTTTCATTAGGTTACATTAATAATGAAGGAGCTGTACAGGGTAATGAATACAATGCTTTCCGTTCTAACATGAAAATCAATGCGAAGATTACAGATTGGTTGGAGGTAGGAGCGAATGTTAATTTCCAGGACCGTTCGGATGGAGATATTCAAGTATCTCTTGGAAGTAATTATTGGGATAATAATATGTTGCGTAATTCTCCATATGCTTCCATGTATGATAACAATGGTAATTATGAGCAATATCCTATGTCTGGTTTGCCTACCAATGGTGGGTACAATTACTACTTTGATCGTCAGTATTACGATTTGGAAAAGGGGTATACCGTATTAAATACTATTTTTAATGCAAAAATTACTTTGCCAGCAGGTTTTTCTTATCAATTCAATATTGCTCCTCGTTATCAGTGGTTCTATGACCGTTATTGGATGTCTGCTGATTTGCCTAATGCATCTGCTGCTGATCGAGGTGTGAATCGTGGTTGGTCGAAAAATTTTGATTGGAATTTGAACAACACCATTACATGGGACAAGATATTTGGCGAGCATCATTTCACCGCAACCTTAGTACAAGAGGCTGAAGAACACCGATATTGGAGTGATAATGTTAATGCACGTAACATCACGCCGAGTGATGCTCTAGGTTTCCATTATACGCAAGGGGCTAACAAGACTCAGAGTGGCTTTAGTACTAATGATACTCATTATACTGCTGCTTCCTATTTGGGGCGTTTATTCTATAGCTTCAAGGATCGTTATATGTTTACAGGAACATTCCGTCGTGACGGTTACTCCGGTTTCGGTTCTAATAATCCTTGGGGTAACTTTGGATCTGTTGGGCTTAGCTGGGTATTCTCTGAAGAAAATTTTATGTCTGATGCTCACGATTGGATGGATATGGGTAAGTTGCGTTTGTCTTGGGGAACTAATGGTAACCGTGAATTTGGAGATGTTTACTCTACGTTGTCTAATTTGTCACTGGCAGGTGGAAGTATGGTATATTACCAAAATGGTAACTCGAACGTTGTCAATCCACTTTATATGAGTCGTTTGGCTGCACCTAATTTAGAATGGGAAAAGACTAAAGCGTGGAATATCGGTTTGGATTTTTCATTTTTGAATGGAAGACTTACTGCTAACATGGATTATTATTTGAAGAAAACAACAGACATGATAATGAGCCAGCGTTTGCCGAGTTTTTCTGGTTTCGGTTCCATCATGGCCAATTTGGGTGAAGTACAGAACCAAGGCTTTGAAATCGCTTTGAATTCTACAAATATTCAAAATCGGAATTTTACATGGAATACTTCCGTAGGATTTTCTATTAATAAGAATAAAATTAACCATATCTACTATGATTATGATGAGAATGGTGTAGAGAAGGATGATACCTCCAATGGTTGGTTCATCGGTCAGGCAATCGGTACTATATGGTATTATGAAACCGATGGAGTTTGGCAGAATACTCCTGAAGACATTGCTTCTGCTGCTTTGGTAGGGCAGAAACCGGGTGATCCGAAAGTGGTGAATCACTATACTGAAGATGACCGGATTTTGGAAGATGGTACTCGCATACCTGTCTACAATGATAATGATAAGGTTTATCAAGGGACTACAGCTCCTCCTGTTTACTGGAATTTACGTAACGATTTCACTTTGTGGAAGGATTTGACTCTTTCTGTTTCATTATACTCTTATATGGGACACAAGAGCCGTGCTGGTTATTGGTTGAATCAGGAGAACGGAGGGTCACAGGTAACTAACGGCTTTAATGTGGCAGCTCGTAAATATTGGACTCCTGATAATCCGACTAATGATTATTGTCGTTTGAATGCTGCAGGTCCCAATACGGGGCTGGCTAATGGTGTAGATAAAGTTTACAACCGTAGTTTCGTTCGTTTGGATGACATAACTTTGGGTTATACTTTGCCACAGAAATGGACTAGGAAATTTATGATAGACCGCATCCGTCTTACTGCAAGCTGTAAAAACGTCTGTACTTTTGATAATTGGGAATATGGTGATCCCGAAACTGGCGGATTGGCTACACGCACTTTTAACTTTGGTATTAATGTAACACTCTAATTTCTGAAAAATATTATGAAAACAAGCAATACGATATTTACAAAAGCATGTATGGTACTGGCTGCGACCGCTTTGGTGAACGTTGGCTGTACGGATGATTTTTTGAAACAGGACCCTTTGTCGTTTTACAATCCCGAAAATACTTACACAACAGAATCTGGTTTGCAATCAGCCTTGGCTATGTGTGATTATGGCTTGAAAGAAATGCTGATGGACGGAAATGGTAACGTGATGCCTATGGCTTCCCTTTATTTCATGACAGATATTGGTCTGTATGGGAAAACCGATGCGGGCGATATGCAAGATGATTTTGCCAATAAGATAACTCCGACATCCGGTATGAAAGGTGGTGGGGATGAGAATGCTATGTCACGTTTCTGGGACCGCACATGGAATAGTGTGACTTTTGCAAATACTATTATCTCCAATGTAGGTAAAGTAGAAGGGTTGGATCCCACTTTGCGCGATGAATATTTAGGACGTGCTTACTTTCATCGCGCCTATGCCTACTATCACGGTGTATTATTGTTTGGCGATATACCTTTAATTACGAAGCTGATTGAAGTACCTAAACAAAACTATAAATCCACGAGTAAAGAGGCAATCTTCCAAATGTTGGTGCATGATTTGGAATTCGCTGTAAAACATGTGTCTCCACAGAAAGAGATCGGTTATATAGGTACTGTCAACCAAGAAGCATGTAAGCAATTGCTTATCAAGTGTTATTTAGTTGTAGGTGAATATCAGAAAGCTGAACAATTAGCTACCGATTTGATTAACAATCATGGTTTGGCTTTAATGAATGCTCCGTTTGGAACGAATGTTTCTTCTGGTAATCCGGAAACATGGCCGGTAGAACGTAATGTAATTTGGGATTTGCATCGTGGAGTAAATATAACTGATGCTTCTAATACGGAAATGATTATGCCTATTTTGAATTATTATGCTGAAGGTTTCATTTCCTATCCGCAGATGCGAGCTATGTGTGTGCATTGGAGTAATGGTATTATCCGTGATCCTCATAACTTAGGATCTCCAACTTATAATTATGCACGTACTGCTGGGGAATATGATGCGAAATTAGATTGGGTACGCGCTATGGGACGTGGTATTGGTTGTTTCCGCACTTCTTATCATTATAATCAGACCATTTGGAATTATGATGGTGAAACAGATTGGCAGGATATGCGTCATAATCGAGAAATAGGTAATTGGATGGAAATGACGGATCTTAAATACAATAATCCAAATTCTGCTTATTATGGGAAAAACATGATGCTTTATGCACCAGAAGATTATTATGATCCGGAATCAGGTGATTTGTTGGTGAGAAAAGGGGATTTGCTTTGTTCTGATACTATTCGTAGTTGGTTCCCGACTCCATTGTACAAAGTATATATACTTGATCAAAATGCTGAAGAAAATATGGGGGCTAATCAGTTTAATGGAGCAACCAAGGGCAATAGTGTGTCTAATGGTAATCTATACTTGTTCCGTTTGGCAGAAACTTACTTACTTCGCGCTGAGGCTAAGTTCTACCAAGGTAACCCGATTGGCGCTGCAGAGGATGTGAACGTAGTTCGTCGTCGTGCTAATGCCAAAAAGATGTTTACTACTGTAACTATCGGTGACATTGCTGATGAACGTGCTCGGGAATTGTATTTGGAAGAATGGAGACAGCCTGAATTGACTCGTATTTCTTGGTGTCTTGCTCGCAGTGGTCAGCCGGATGAATGGGGAGAAACTTATAATCTGTCTACTTGGGATAAGCAGAGTGGTACGGATTTGAATGGAGGAAGCTATTGGTATAAGCGTACTACGCGCTACAACATTTTCAATCATGGGCCTATTGTTTCCAACAAGGAATTGAATTATCAAGTAGATAAGCGTAATCTGTTTTGGCCGATTCCCAACTCGGCTATTACTGCTAATACAGGTGCGCGGTTGCGGCAAAATTATGGATATGACGGCTATGATGAAGCAATTCCGATGTTTACTAATTGGGAAGAAGCAGTGGCTGATGAAGAATTGACAAAATAATGATAGTTTTCAACAGGCGTTGTTGATACTGATAAAGCAAGTCTGATTAACTTGCGAATTAGATTATAGGAGGACTACGGCTTGAAGTGATTTTAACCCGTAGTCCGTTTTTTTTAGACCTTTTAGATAGAGGAATATAAAATTCGGAATTCATTATAGAAAAATCGTTCATGCTTAATTTTTCTACTACTCTTGATTATTTTTTAGCCTTTTTTATTCTTTTAAAGCCTTAAGTTTGCAACATGAAAAATAGATAAAACGAACTTTAAGTATAATGCTTATGAGGAATAAATCTGCCCCCGATTAATATTGGGAATGTGACAAAATTTAGCCCAAGGAGTTTCTAATCATAACTCTATTCGGATAATATTATTACCTATAATCTAATTTAATAAGAAAAACGATGAAATCAAACTCGTTCTTAAAAAATCGAAAGGCTTTGACAGCCTTATTGCTTTGCACAGGTTTCGTTGCGACTCAGCCGTTCAGTGTGATGGCCGAAGAAATTGTAACTGCCGTACAAACTGTCCAGCAACAGAAACAATCCGTATCAGGTACGATTAAAGATCCGGTAGGGGAACCGGTTATTGGTGCCAGTATTTTAGAGAAAGGTACTACCAATGGTACAATTACTGATTTCGATGGTAATTTTACATTGAATGTGGCTCCAGGAGCTACATTGGTTATTTCTTATATAGGATATAAGAATCAAGAGATGAAAGTTATTCCGGGAAAATCACTTAACATTATTTTGCAAGAGGATACAGAAACGTTGGAGGAAGTGGTGGTAGTCGGTTATGGTGTGCAGAAGAAATCAGATGTGACCGGTTCTGTTACTTCAGTAGGGAAGGAGCGTCTGGGAAAACTTCCGGTGACGAATGTATTACAAGCTGTTCAAGGTGCGGCGGCAGGTGTTACTATTACACAAACATCTTCCATTCCGGGCGATGCACCGGATGCTTTGGTGCGTGGCCAGAATTCCATCAATGCTAATTCCGGGCCATATATTGTTGTGGACGGTGTGCCTATCAGCAAGTCGGGAGGTACATTGAATGACATCAATCCGAATGATATTGAATCCATGGAAATTTTGAAGGATGCTTCGGCCACTGCCATTTATGGTACAAACGGTGCGAATGGTGTTATTTTGATTACTACTAAGCGTGGTACTTCCGGCAAGCCGACTATTCGTTATAACGGATATTTCGGAGTGGAGGATTTTTCTCATAAACTAGATTTCTGTGATGGTGCGCAAATCACTCAACGTTATAGAGATTATGTGTCACAGAACCCCGGAGAAACCATGTACAATGATTATGTGAAGAATGCATACGAAGCGGAAAATCAGGCCAATGGTATAGAGAATGATTGGATTGATGCTGTATCGCAAACTGGTATCATCCAAGACCATAACGTAAGTATCGGCGGTGGGGCGGATAATGTGAAGTATTACGTTTCTGCCGACTATATGAGTCAGAAAGGTGTGTTGAAAGGGTTCAACTACAAACGTTACTCTATTCGTACGAATATTGATATGAATGTGACTGATTATATGAAGGTGGGAACTAATTCCTATATAGTATCTCATAACCGTGACGGTGGACGTGTTAACTTTCTGATGGCTGAGGCTATGTCTCCTTATGCAAAAATGTATGAAGAAGACGGCAGCTATTGCATTAATCCGATGTACAGTGAAACTTTGTTTACCAATCCGTTGATGTGGACTACTACTAATCCCGAGCGTCGTCAGTGGAATATCAATATAAACGGTTATGCCGAGATTGATTTCGGAAAGTTGATTTCTCCTCTTAAAGGATTGACCTATAAATTCAATGGTGGTTATGCATATATGCCCAAACGTTATAATAATTATGAAGGTAAGTCGGTGAATAATAAGACCGGTTATGCTGAAATAAAGAATGAAGAAACACAAAGTTATACCATAGAGAATATCCTTGCTTATAATCGTGATTTTGGAAAGCATCATTTGGATTTGACAGCTTTGTATGCCGCTTCACGTAAGAAATATCAACGTTCGCAAGCTATGGCCAGCAAATTTATTAATGACGACCAGCAGTGGCATAACATGGGTAGTGCGGAAACACCTAGCGTAGCTTCATATACCGACCTTTATACTACTGTTTCACAAATGGGACGAATTAATTATTCTTATGACAGCCGTTACTTGTTTACATTTACAGTGCGTCGGGACGGTTCTTCTGTTTTCGGTGATAATAACAAATACGGTGTATTCCCTTCTGTCGCTTTAGGTTGGAATATTGCCCGTGAATCATTTATGGAATCTTCCAGTAATTGGTTGAACACATTAAAGCTGCGTGCGTCTTATGGTAAAGCGGGTAATGAGGCCATCGGAGTATATCAGTCACGTGTGAAGATGGATTCAGGCATGTTGGCTTTAGGCGGAGCTTCGAATGCAGGTTTATGGCCCAATGATTTGATGGGGAATGCGGATCTGACTTGGGAAACCACAAAGAGTTTCAATGTCGGTCTGGACTTCGGACTTTGGAATAACCGTTTGACAGGTAATATTGATGTCTATTTCTCAAAGACCAACGATTTGCTTCTGAAACGTAATTTACCTAAAGTAACTGGTTACAATACCGTGTACTCCAATATGGGTGAAACAGCTAATAAAGGTGTGGAATTGACACTGAATTCCCGTAATATTGTTTCAGGCGATTTTACCTGGAGTTCCAATTTGGTATTTTCATGGAATAAGAATGAGATAAAAGACCTTTATGGAGACGGACAGAACGACTTGGGTAACCGTTGGTTCCTTGGACATCCGATAGGCGTGATTTATGATTATACAATGGTTGGAATCTGGCAGGAAGATGAGATAGCCCGTGGCGACCATTTGAATTGGGACCCGATTGCAGAAGCTGGTGATGTGAAGTTGGCGGATATCAGTGGCCCTGACGGAGTACCTGATGGCAAGATTGATGACAATGACCGTACCATCAAAGGGCAGACAACACCGAAATGGATTGGTGGTCTGACGAATACGTTCACTTATAAGGATTTTACATTGAGTATCTTTATCCAGACTACACAAGGATTGAAAAAGAACAATTCATTGATCGGTATGGCAGGTGATGAAATGGGACGTCGTAATACCACTACTGAAATAGGTTATTGGACTCCGGAAAACAAGAGTAACGAATGGCGTTCATTGCGTAAGAACTCAAACAAACATGGATATGGTTTCCCTTGTGATGCCAGTTATACACGTATCAAAGACATCACATTAAGTTATACTTTCCCACAGCGCATGATTCAGAAGATGGGTATCGGTGGTTTGCAGCTTTATGTGAGCGGACGTAACCTGTTTACTTTCACGGATTGGGTAGGTTGGGATCCTGAAGCTCGTCAGGTAGCTCGTGGTAATAGTTCATGGGATAGTACAAGAGGTGAAACTGTATATGACAGCAGTAACTACCCGATGACTAAGAGTTGTGTATTTGGAGTTAATTTAACATTCTAAAAAACAAAGAACTATGAAATTTAGAAATATATTATTAACAACTTTTGCTGCATCGGCATTTGTTATTGGAACTACATCATGCAGCGATAGTTTTCTGGATGAGAAAATGTACTCTAGTTATGGTCCGGAAGTATCAGATGTAAATGCGAAATTGGTAGGTCTGCACCGTCAATATGCTGCTATATGGGGAATGTCCAGTCAGCAGGGATTTGTAGGATGCTGGCAGGTAGGTACGGATGTAGGTGCTCCCGGTGACACTCAGGGGGTAGAGGTTCCTTTTTACAGATATCAGGAATTGAATGCAGAGAATGCAGGGGTAAGTTTCCTTTGGGAAAAATTATATGAGCTCATTAATAGTGCGAATCAGATTATCGCTTCACAAGCTGAAGGCGGTGATGCGGCGGCAACAGCCGAAGCCATGTTTTTTCGTGCTTATGCATACAATATGTTGGTGACATTATGGGGAGATGTACCTTTAGTGACAGAATCTACTAGTATTCCGCGTACAGATTATACCCGTAATGCGGTTGCCGAGGTGGATGGAGTCATTGATTCTGACTTGGTTTATGCCATGTCTAATCTTCCGGTAGTGGGAGCTGCCAAAAATGAAAGCCGTATAAATCAGGACATGGCAAGACAGTTGGCAGGAGAAGCCTATCTTCGGATGGGTATGCGTGATGCTTCCTATTTCAAGAAGGCGGAAGATGCGGTGACGCCTATTATAACAGGTGGTAAATATGAACTGATTTCAGCAAGATATGGTAAATATGCGGCCGAGCCGGGTGATTATTATCATGATATGTTCCGTTGGGGGAATCAGCGTCGTTCACAGGGGAATATGGAGGCTATCTGGACTTTCGAAATGGAGTATAACCGTGATGTGAATGGCGGTACAATTGATAATCCGCAACAACGTCGTAACTGGGTTCCTGCTTTCCATAAACTGGATGGTATGGTGAATGCGGATTCCATAGGCGGTCGTGGTAATGGCCGTTTGCGTATCAGCAATTTTGTGAAATACGGATTGTATGAGAAAGGTGATATCCGTAATTCTAATTATAATATCCGTCGTGTAATGTGGTATAACAAGCCCGGTTTTTCAAAAGAAGTTGGTATTGATGCTAAAGGGTTCTTGGTGGATAAAGACAAAGGTGTAAGAAATGTGACATTAAAAACGGGCGACCAGGTCATCCCTCACGAGGGAGATTCATTGAACGTATTTTATCCTCATCCCACTAAATGGGGGGCTTATGATGAAACCGATGATTTTGGTTATGCTGTAGTGAAGGACTGGCCTGTGATGCGTTTGGGAGAAACTTACTTGCTCCGTGCAGAGGCTCGTTTCCGTCAGGGGAATACACAGGGGGCGGCTGATGACATCAATGTGTTGCGCGACCGTGCCTTTAAAGACTATCGTGCGGTGGCTCCGGGTGCTGGTAAAGTAACGGCTGATCAGATTGACATTGACTTCATTTTGGATGAACGTGCCCGTGAATTGATTAGTGAGGAGAACCGTCGTATGACTTTAGTCCGGACCAATACGTTGGCCGAACGTATCAAATTGAATGGGGATGTGGAACCTGCCGCACCAAGCAATAAGGTGATTACAGGTTTTGATGCCAATATCCATACACTGCTTCCGATACCTCTCACCGAGATTCAATTGAACAAAGACGGAGATTTGAAACAGAATCCGGGTTATTGATTCTGTCGGATATAAGTAAGAAGATAGATATATAAAATATTGAAAGAGCATGAAGGGCATATCTCTTAAAGAGAGTGCCCTTATTTTATTTCCTCTAGTTTGGTAAATCCGACGTGATTTATTTCTTTAGAAAGAATAAAAAGCGGCTTTTGGCTGATTTCTGTCCTATTTTGCACGAATTATACCCCCTTTTTTATTAGCAGAATATGTATTTTTGAGGAATAAAAAACAGCTGTATCGGGTTGGAACTCGATGACAGGTAATGAATAACCCCATAAAATACTATGATGCGACTTTTATTATCTCTTTTATTGCTTTTGTCATTTTTGCAGATGAATGCACAGACTTATCCTAAAGTGATTCTTCCGGGTGATTATCCTGACCCTTCCATTATGCGTGACGGCAAGGATTACTACATGACTCATTCTCCTTTCTATTACGCTCCCGGATTCTTAATCTGGCACTCGCAGGATTTAATGAACTGGGAGCCGTTATGTCGTGTCATGCCTCAATATGAAGGCTCTGCCATGGCACCTGATTTGTTGAAATACAAAGATACTTATTATATTTATTATCCTGCCGCAGGAACCAATTGGGTGATGTGGGCGAAAGATATTCGTGGGCCGTGGAGTCTTCCCGTAGACTTGAAGGTAGGAGGAATTGACCCTGGTCATGTCGTGGATAGGGAGGGAAATCGCTATCTTTATGTGGATAAAGGGGAGGTGATCCGGTTAACAGAAGACGGACTTGCTACCGTTGGGGAGAAGAAGAAAGTATATGACGGATGGAAATATCCTGATCATTGGGATACGGAATGCATGTGTCTGGAGTCCCCGAAACTGAATGAACACAATGGCTACTATTATCTCACTTCTGCTCAAGGAGGAACCGCAGGACCCGCAACCAGCCACATGGTTGTATCAGCCCGTTCAAAAAGTGTGACCGGCCCCTGGGAGAATTCACCTTACAATCCCATTGTGCATACATATAGTGCAACGGATAGTTGGTGGTCTAAAGGCCACGGCACGTTGATAGATGATGTGAACGGCAACTGGTGGATTGTTTATCATGCATATGCCAATGGCTATCATACATTAGGACGCTCCACCTTGATTGAACCGATAGAATGGACGGAAGACGGCTGGTATCGTACCGTATCTGCCGCTACCCCTGTCACTCCGGAGCAGGAAATCAAACATGGATTGGAACTGTCCGATGATTTCAAAGGTCCTCAATTGGGACTTCAGTGGACTTTTTGGAAAGAATATGCTCCCAAATCCCTGACTTTCAAGGAGGATATCTTATGGATGAAGGCCAAAGGTCGGACTCCTGCCGACGGACGGGTGTTGTTGACCACCGCTGAAGACAAAAATTACGAAACACAAGTGGAAATCCGGACAGGGAATGGAAATGTGGCCGGGCTTATCCTGTATTATAATGAAAAGGCTTATGCCGGAGTCGTTTCCGATGGAAAGAGATTCTATATTTACCGGAATGCGGAGCACAAGACGGAACTTCCCAATCGTATTGGGAAACATTTCTTTGCCAGACTGCACAATTGCGGTAACCGTCTGTCCGTCGAGGTGAGTAAAGACGGGGAAGAATGGACTGTCCTTGCCAGTGATATGGATGTTTCCTCCTTGCATCACAATAATTATGGTGGTTTTTATGCTTTGCGTGTTGGTCTGTTTTCCGCTGGAAAAGGAAGTGCGGGTTTCAGCCGCTTCCGTTATCGGAATGCAGTTCCGCGAGAGAAAGATATGAGCGCCTATCTGATGGTCTTCCACAAAGACGAGGACCATGGACTTCACATGGCAATCAGTCCCGACGGCTACACTTTTACCGCCTTGAACGAAGGAAAGCCCGTCATAGCCGGAGATACGATAGCTGAACAGAAAGGTATCCGCGATCCGCATATCTTCCGTGGTCCGGATGGAGCATTCTATCTGTCGATGACCGATTTGCATATTTATGCGCAGCGTGACGGATATCGTGATACAGAATGGGAACGCGATGGAAAAGAGTACGGATGGGGTAACAACCGGGGGCTGGTATTGATGAAATCTTGGGATCTGATTCACTGGAAGCGTACTAATCTGCGCTTTGACAAATTATCTGCTGCTTACAGTGAGGTAGGTTGCGCTTGGGCTCCTGAAGTGACCTATGATGATAAAAAAGGAAAGTTGATGATGTATTTCACCATGCGCTTTAAGAATGAAGCGAACAAACTTTATTATGTATATGTCAATGACGACTTTGATAAGTTGGAAACTTTACCTCAGCTTCTTTTTCAATATCCCGATGAGAAGATTTCTGCTATCGATGCGGATATTACCCGTATAGAAGATAAATATCACATGTTTTACGTTTCGCACGATGGGGGCGCCGGTATCAAGCAGGCTGTTTCGGATAGGGTAAACAGTGATTACGAGTATAATGCCCGTTGGTATGATCCTGAACCCACGGCGTGCGAAGCTCCGAACTTGTGGAAACGCATTGGTGAGGATAGATGGGTGTTGATGTATGATGTGTACGGGCAGAAGGTTCATAATTTCGGATTCAGTGAAACTTCCGACTTCGTACATTTCACTCCTTTGGGACAGTTTAACCAAGGAGTGATGAGGACTACTAACTTTACTTCTCCCAAACATGGGGCAATCATTCATCTTACCCGCCAGGAAGCGGAACGCCTGGCAGAACATTGGGGGATGTCTTACGATGCTTTGCTTCCATCTGAATAAGAAACATTTTATATAAAATAATTCATGATGAGTAAACTGAGAAACAGCTTGTGTGAGTTGTGCACAGCTTTGATTTTCTTTTGCGGATGCAGCAATGAACCGTTGCAACCCATTCGTTCAGGTGAGATATGGCCTGATAACAACGGAGAGCATATCAATGCCCATGGGGGCGGAGTAATGTACCATGATGGAACATACTATTGGTTCGGTGAGAATAAATGCGATACTACCAGCAGTGCCATGGTGGGAGTAATGTGCTATTCTTCTCGGAATCTTACTGACTGGAAGAACGAAGGCGTAGCGCTTTCTGTTGTTGATAACGACAGCAGCGACATAGCGCGTGGATGTATATTGGAACGTCCTAAAGTGATATATAATGCGAAAACAGGGAAGTTTGTGATGTGGTTCCATCTGGAATTGAAAGGAAAAGGTTATGCAGCCGCCCGTGCCGGGGTAGCAGTCAGTGATACTCCTGCCGGTCCTTACCGTTTCATCCGTTCGGGACGTGTCAATGCTGGTAAGCTGCCTGTTGATATGGACGGACAGGCTGTTGCAGTGCTGGATACTCTGAATGCCAAGAATTATGAAAAATGGTGGACTCCCGAATGGACGGATGCTGTGAACAAAGGCTTGATAGTAAAGCGTGATTTGGATGGCGGACAGATGTCTCGCGATATGACTCTTTATGTAGATGAGGATGGTAAAGCCTACCATATTTACTCTTCCGAAGAAAACCTCACACTCCAAATAGCGGAATTGAGCGATGACTATCTTTCACACACAGGGAATTATGTGCGTGTGGCTCCGGCAGGACACAATGAGGCACCTGCTATCTTCAAAAAAGACGGAACCTACTGGATGATCACTTCCGGTTGTACCGGTTGGGCTCCCAATGAGGCTCGTATGTTCTCGTCTTCTTCCATCTTCGGACCGTGGTCTCAGCATCCCAACCCTTGTGTGGGACCTAAGTCGGAACTTACGTTTGGCGGACAGAGCACTTATATTCTGAAAGTGGAGGGGAAGAAAGATGCTTTTATATTTATGGCGGATATCTGGCGTCCGGAGCATCCCAGTGATGCCCGTTACATTTGGTTACCTGTTCAATTCAAGGAAGGAATTCCATACGTGGAGTGGATGGACAACTGGACACTGGATTTCTTTCAGTAATCCCTGTTGAAAATAGTCTGAAGGATGGAAAATAGTGCAATAGTCTGTTCTTGACTGATTATTGCATCCATCTTGCTCGATTTTACCCCTATGGTTGTCAATCAGATTTTTTATCTTTGCTATCGGTAAAAAGAGATAATAGGTATTAAAGATAGGTTTTTAGGAAGAAGGTTAACATACTGTGATGTGATAATAGAATTTTAGGTTAGGTTAAGTTAGAATTGAAGGCATATTTCGTGAGGAAATGTGCCTTTCTGTTTTCATTACCTTTCTAGGTTCGTATATTTGTAATGTCGAATTTGTGAAACTTAAAATAGAATATGCATGAAAAAGATTGGATTGTTTTTGTTGTTAGGTTTTTCTCTTTCGTGGCTGGTGTCTGCTTGCCAAGAACGTCAGCAGGAAAGACGGAAGGAAGTGCCTTTGGATTCTATTGTACTGAGTGACCCTTGCATTTTGGCAGACAGGAAGACGGCTATGTATTATATGACCGGAACCGGCGGTATGCTTTGGAAAAGCAAGGATTTGAAACTTTGGGAAGGACCGTTTCATGTGGCAAAGACTGATTCCGGTTCGTGGATGGGACCGAAACCAATGATTTGGGCTGCCGAGTTACATCCGTATAAGGGCAAGTATTATTATTTTGCCACTTTCACCAATCAGGCGGTGAAGATTGATACGGTACAAGGGAATGTAATAGAGCGCCGTGCCAGTCATGTTTTGGTGAGCGATAACCCGGACGGACCTTACGTTCCGATGAAGGATTCCACTTACCTGCCTGCTGATAAACCAACCTTGGATGGGACTTTCTGGGTGGATAAGGACGGAAAGCCTTATATGGTATATTGTTATGAATGGTTGCAAGCCTTGGATGGTACGATAGAGAAAATAGAACTGAAGCCTGACTTAAGTGGAACCATAGGCGAAGGGAAATTGCTGTTCCGTGCCAGCGAATCGCCGTGGAGCCGTGAAAAAGATGCGGATGGCAAGGAGAAACCGAATAAAGTCACTGACGGTCCGTATCTGTTCCGTACAGGAACAGGTAGACTCGGTATGATTTGGACTAGTTGGATTTATAATGTGTACACTCAGGGAGTGGCTTATTCTGAAAGCGGAACCTTGGATGGACCATGGATACAGGAGAAAGACCCGATTACTCCTCCCAATTTCGGTCATGGGATGTTGTTTCAGACCTTGGACGGTAAATGGTTGATGTCTGTACATAGTCATAAGGATGTAAACGGACGTTATATTCGTACTCCTCGCTTGTTTGAAGTCGATTTTTCCGGAGATAAATTGGTGGTGGGAAAACCATATATTCCTTGAAAGTGCTTTATCTTTTTTCGAGAGGAAAGGTAATTACTTTTGCTTTCAATGAAAAGAGATGTGTAGAAAGAGTTGGAAGGACAGCTTTATGAGTCTGTCCCTCCAAATAAATGACCGGGTTAATCCCAACCCGGATTCTGTTTCAGTGCACCCTGAGCCAGGTCTACCTCTTCCAAGGGGATAGCCCACAGATAGTCACGGTTGGCATTGAACTTGCGGGTTTCAATAAAAATGCTTTCTCCTTTTGCATTTACCCCGTATACTGGTTTAGTAACATCCTTTTCAGTTGTTTTATAGCTACGGGTATCAAACAGGTGCATTCCCTCGAAAGCAAATTCCAAACGACGTTCCAAACGGATAGCTTCGCGCATTTGATCTTTGGACAAGCCGGAAGGCAGAGGAGGAAGATTTACGCTGGGACGCTGACGGATTTGATTGACCGCATCATATACTTCCGTATCCGGAGCAGACAGATTTTCGTTACGAGCCTCGGCGAAGGTCAGCAGCACTTCTGCATAGCGGATATAGATAAAGTTGGTCCAGTCATAATTATTGATACCGTCATTGTCCGGATTGATATACTTTTTCATGCTATATCCTGTACGGGTATGGCTGCCATCTCCCATATTGTTCAGGTTGAAAGTCTTTCCTGCTATTTGTGACCCGTTCCACAGTACTGAGAAGCCTAGACGGGGGTCACGGTCGGCAAACGGGTCTTCCGGATTATAGAAAGGAGACTCTTTGATTGATTTGCCATCTTTGCATGGATAGGAGTCTATCAAGTCTTGAGTAGGTGATAAAGCTTCCCATCCTCCCATCATGACGGGAGCGAAGAACTGTCCTATATAACTGCCTTCATTAGAGTTTTTCGGGTTTTCCAGATATTCGCGATCAAAGATGATTTCGTTACATAACTCTGCTACAGGTTGGAACAAGTCACCATAGTTATCATACAGTCCATACACATTCATGCCCATTACTTTGCGTGCGGCGGCTTCCGCCACATCATATTTGTGTGCGTAGAAAGCAACTCTGGCTTTCAGTGCGTAGCAGGCTCCGGCACTCGGTTTTCCGTGGTCACTGTTGCTGCGGATATCGGGCAAGCTGGCTGCTGCTTTATCCAATAATCCTACTATATGATTATAAGTCTCCTCTTCAGAACTGCGTGAAGGAAGTTTCTCGTTCAGTTCCAACGGATGATCCAGCAGGGAGGCGCCACCCATATATTTTAATATGTTAGCGTATGAGAAAGCTTCGAGAAACTGTACTTCGGCTGTCAGTTGCGCTTTTTCTTTTTCATCCATCGGCACATCGCCTATATGCTCGTAAAATACCAGGCATCTGCGGATGCATTGATAGGCATTTTTCCATAATTGTAGGAAATGTGGGTTGCTGGAAGTTGCCGTACCAGCAGACAACTGTCCCTGTTCGGCTGTGACATGTACAGGAATAGCATTATCTGTGTAGCAGTCTGTCATGATAGTATGGTTTTCCGGTTCTATCAGATACAGATAAATTCCGGTTGCAAATTTCTGGGCATCTTCTGCGTTTTTCCAGAAAGATGCATCGGATAATTGGTCTTTAGGATTTCTGTCCAGAAAACTGTCATTGCAAGAGCTCAGACCAAGGCCGCATGCCAATATTAATCCTATAAAGTTATATTTTAGTCTCATAGTTGTCAGTGTTTAGAATGTTACATTCAGACCGAAGGAATAATTTCGGGTCAATGGATAATAGTTGCCGCTGATGGCTTCGGGGTCTACACCGTCGAAGCCGGAAATCATAAAGAGATTGTCGATACTGCAATACACTCTCAGACGGCTGATTCCGTATTTGGATATCAGCTGTTTGGGCAGGCTGTAACCTACTTGCAGGTTTCTTAGCTTGGCATAAGAGGCATCCTGCATCCAGAAACTGGAAGTCACGCGGTTTTTGGAGTCACTCATGGATAATCGGGGATAAGTGGCATTCGGGTTTTCCGGAGTCCAACGGTCCAGATGCTGTTCCGTTACTTTACCGCCATTGTAGAAGGCATATCTGATTTCGGCTACAGGAGCACTCTTTACATCAGCTGCACCTTGCAGCAGTGCACTTAGGTCGAAGTCTTTATATTGAACTGAAAGATTCAGACCGAAGTTGATTTTCGGGAAGTAAGAACCCAATACTTGCCGGTCTTTGCTGTCTACTACTTTGTCTCCGTTCAGGTCACGGTATTTTAAGTCACCCGGAACCGGAGTACCCATGCTCTGTGTAGGATGATTCTTGATCTCTTCTTCGTTTTGGAAGATGCCGTCGCATACGTAGCCGTAATATGCCCACAGTGGGTCGCCTACGGATTGCCCCGGTGTGTCACCGCCTTTCAAATCCATGATTTTGGTAGTTACATAGCTGAAATTGGCTCCGATAGAATAGCTCCAATCATTGATACGGTTGTTATGTCCCAGTTGCAGTTCGATACCGGTATTACGCACTACGCCGGCATTTTGCATCGGAGCGCTGACTCCCATCATGTTGGGAACTGGAAGTTGCAGTAATATGTCCCGTGTTTCCTTGCGGAACCAGTCTGCGCCCAATGTCAGTTTATTGCCCAAAAAAGCGGCGTCCACACCTACGTTCCATTGATCGGTTTTCTCCCACGTAATATCTTGGTTAGCCATCGGGTTGGAAATGGAAATACCCGGAGTCAAAGTGTTGCCGAAACTATAGTCATAACCGAACAGATAGGTGTTCTGATACGGATAATAGTTAGAACTGTTGTCCGAGTTTACGGTTTCCTGATTACCTAGCAATCCCCATGATGCACGTAGTTTCAAATTATCCACCCAATCGGCTTTGAAGAACTCTTCTTCCGATATTCTCCATCCGATGGAGAAAGAGGGGAATGCGCCGAAGCGGTTGTTCTTGGGGAAGCGTGAAGTGCCGTCATAACGCAGGTTGGCTTCTAGCAGATAGCGGTCATCGTATGAATAATTCACGCGTCCGAAAGCTGAGCGGAGGGCGTATTCTATTTCTGTACCGTATGTTGTCTGTCCTGTCACTTCACCGGCGTTGATCTGGTCCAGTGAGTTGGAGTTGGGCAGGTTCTTACGGTAAGCTTGCAGATAGCGTGTCTGTTTATAAATTTGTGAGTAACCTAATAAGGCTCCTATTGTGTGTTTGCCGAAGGTTTTATTATAGTCCAGATAAGCTTGCAAGTTCAGTTCCATACTTTTGATGTCATATTCTGTGATGGAGTTAGTGGTTTTCTTTACCGGTGTGTCTGAACCTGCCTGATAGAATGTCATAGTATTGACGTGGGTGGGATTGTCGGTCAGGTTGAAAGTCGAGGCGGCGACTCCTCTCAGTTTCAGTCCGTCTATGATGTCCAGTTCCATTCCTACGTTACCTTGGAAATTGCTGTTTATCTCTTTGTAGGTTCCTCCTTCACGTGCATAGGCTACGGAGTTGTGCTCGTTTTTGAATAAAGCATAGTTGCCGTTGCTCAATTGGATGGGAGTAACCGGAGTCTCACGGAAAGCATAGTGCATCAGGTTGCTGATACCTGCCGCCGGAGCAGTCATATTACTGCGGTATACCGCCATATTTGTAGTCAGTTTCAGACGACTGTTTATCTGAGCGTCAATGTTGGCACGTACATTGAACTTGTTGTAGTTGGTATTGACTATCAATCCGTCTTTATCATGATAGTTGAATGCCAGCGAGTAAGTTACTTTGTCTCCACCGCCTTTGATACTCAAGTGGTGGTTGTTGAACAGGCCGTTTTCACTTAATAGCGTACCCAGCCAGTCGGAATTGGGATAAAAGTCGGGATCACTTCCGTCTTTGAACTTTTGTAGGGCTGTTTCGTCATACGGACCTTTCAAACCGTCATTGGTGTAAGCTTCATTCATCAGCACTGCATAATTGTAAGAATCCAAAAATTTGGGCATACGTGAGGCACTTTGCCAGCCTACATATCCATCGTATGATACAATGGTACGTCCTTTGGTTCCCTTTTTGGTTGTGATAAGGATAACGCCATTGGCAGCACGTACTCCATAAATGGCTGAGGCGGCTGCATCTTTTAATATAGAGATGTTTTCAATATCGTTGGGGTCCACGCTGCTCATGGTAGATTCTACACCATCCACCACAACCATGGCACTGGCATCTCCCATAGTTCCTAGACCACGCACACGCAGTACTCCGGCATCAGCTCCCGGCTGACCGGTATTTTGGATAATGGTGACACCTGGCATTTGTCCTGCCAGCATGTTGGTGACATTGGCACTGGTGCGGTTGACTAGCTTATCGGATGAGATGGTTGCCACAGAACCTGTCAGGTTTACTTTTTTTTGAGTACCGTATCCTACTACTACCACTTCATCTAAAGATTCTGTATCTTCTTTCAAGATAATGGTGTAACTGTTGCTGTTGCCTACGGTAATTTGTTGGTCGTTGTAACCGATATACGAAACTTTCAGTTTAGCCCCTACGGATACATTTAATGTGAATTTGCCATCCACATCTGTAATAGTACCGTTGGTGCTTCCCACTTCTACTACATTGGCACCGATTACAGGAGCTCCGCTTGTATCATTTACGATACCCGTAATTTGTTTGACATGCTGTTGCACGATGGCAGTTGACTGCGAAGCCCACAAAGGCATTGGGAAAGCCATTCCGGCAAATAGTGTAAGACATGCATAAAAAGAGGCTTTTTTCAAAATTACGTGTGTCTTTACACAATTTTCCCTTCTTTTCTGGTAGAATTGCATAGATTAATAAGGTTAAATTAGTAAATAGTTTGGTTTAGGGATCTTATTCCCTTTCTATTTCAGTTGCTGCAAATGTATTATTTTATAAGAATATAACGCTATCTTTTCTTTTATTTTTTTTTGTTATTCTTAATAAATTACAGGTTATGAAACACTCATGGTGGCGATTTTAAGAGAGAATGCATGTTATTTTGTACGTTCCTTATAAATGGAATATCGCATATTGCTCAAAAAAACAAATAACATGATTCAATGAGATAAAGATGTTAAATATCAGTTTCAAGGATCATTTTTCCTAATCGGTTTATGAAAGACTCTTCCTTTCCCCTCCTTTTTCTTGTTAACCATTCACTATTATTTCATCTATTCACAAATCTCCTTATCATCTTTCTCATCCGGATAGTCACTTTTATGTAGCAAAACAAGTAAGTGTACTTACTTCGTCATTTTAAGTATACTTACTTGTTTCATGAAGTGCACTTACTTTTTGCAACTTCAATATGAGTGAAATTTATGCCGGTATATGTTTTTTATATGCTTCAAAGACAAAACGTATTTCATCGTAAGAAGCATATTCGCCTAACTTTTCTTTTATTTCCTTCACTCCTTGTGGCAGAGAGGAGAATTTCTGGAGATGAGCTGTAATATAATTTATTTTTTCTTGGTCGACTAATTCTTGTAGTTTGATATCTCCGGTCCGGACATAGTGTAAAAGGTGGTTGCTGATGGTACCGGTAGTCAATTCCCGGAATTCAGCGATTTCCTTTACCTTCATCCCTTCTTTAAATAATCTGAAACTGACCTTTTTGGTGTCTTCTTTATTTTTTTTATTTTCCCGGGGAACAAATACGGTTCTTATTTCAGGGCGTTGCAGATTTTGTTCTTTCATATAATTCCGGATAATTCCCAAAAGTTCCAAACCATAATTCTCTACCCCCTTACGTCCGAAATAAGGGACAGCTTCCAATGATTCTGCATCATTAGGCAATAGATTGACCATTCCCAACAGAGCTTTTTGCTGGATAATGACATAGGCCGGCATACCGGTTTCTTTTGCTTTAGTTCCACGCCATTCGGTGATTTTCCGATAAAGTTCTGGATGGAGTATGTCGTTGGGAACTTCAATTCTCTTCCGTTCTCTGGATGCGTGTTCTCTGGGAGTGCGCTCTTTTCTGTCGTGTGCCGTTGTACCTGAGGAGTTTTTATTATCGGTTTCACTTAAAAGGATATACGCTTTTTTACGTAGATAGTCACTGGCGTGAAAACCATTATCTTCTACATATTGTAGCAAGGAAAGTTTCTGTGTCAAAGTGTTTAAGAACTCTTCCAAGGTGTTGTTCGTTTTCTTTCTTAGTTCTTTATTGTCCGTGGGAAGATTGGTCGCTTCAGCCAGTTTATGGAAAGGGCGTAGTTTTTGTTCAAAATAGGCGGCTCCTTTTATGATGCGTATTTGTAGGTCGTTATTCGTATTATAATCAGTAGATTGTGTTACCAGACGTTCATATTGTTTGTGGAAACGATAGGATACATCCACTATCTCAGTAGTAAATATTTGTATCTGCTTTTTATATTCTGCCAGTAACTGAGGGAAGAGCTTGTAGAAATGTTCGTCAATCAGTCGGGCTTGCTCATTGAATGAACGGGCTATCGGTGAGAAATCGAATAGCTCGCTAACGAGATTGAGAAAATAAGCTTGTTGCATGGCATGGAGTAATTCTTCATTGGGGGTATGTGTTTCTATATACTGATTATAGTCATCGATTATTGTATCGCTGATAATGGCGTTGACGGAAAGTGGGGAACTGAGAACCATCCCTTCCAATGTTTTGCATCGGCTCAGGGCAACGTATGCCTGTCCGTGGGCGAAAGCGGAGCGGGCGTCAATAATGGCGTGTTCAAAAGTCAGTCCTTGGCTTTTATGAATAGTGATGCCCCATGCCAGTTTTACAGGGTATTGCTTGAAGACTCCTTCTTGTTCCTCGGTTATTTCCTTTGTTTCTTTATTTAGCACATATTTGCTGTTTGTCCATTCCTCGGGTTGGACAATGATTTTTTCATTCTTTTCTTTGGTGCGGACGGTAAATCTATCCTCATCTATAGAGGTGATTTCGCCAATCATACCATTGTAATAACGTTTTTCCGGGGAAGGGTCATTTTTGACGAACATGATTTGCGCTCCTTTTTTCAGCATCAATGTTTCATCTGTAGGATAAGAATATTCAGGAAAAATTCCGGTGACTTCTGCCTTGTAACTGAAAACCGGTTCTTTGATGAGTGAAAGCTCGTGATCATTAATCTGTTGTGCTTGGTAATTGTGAGTGGTGAGTTGGATATATCCTTTTTCTTTGGCAGGATGGAAATTGGGAATATATCTTTGGTTCAATTCTGCGAGTGTCTGTTCGTCGGCTTTATTCTCCCGGACTTTGTTCAGCAAGGAAAGGAAATAGGGGTCGTTCTGGCGGTAGACTTGTTTCAGTTCGATGGTGGCGTAGGTGGTTTTTTTCAAGGTGAGGCTTCCAAAGAAATAGGAGGTATCATAATAGTGGCTCAGCATATTCCATTCCGTTTCTTTCACTACGGGGGCAAGTTGTTGCAGGTCGCCTATCATCAGCAGTTGTACGCCTCCAAAAGGTTTATACTGGTCCCGGTACCGACGGAGTACAGAGTCGATGGCATCTAGCAGATCTGCTCTTACCATACTTATTTCATCAATAATCAGCAGATCCATGCTTCGGATGATGTTAATTTTTTCTTTGCTGAACCGGAAATGTTTTTGTTCGGTATTGAACGTGGTATCGGGGATGAAAGGTGCAAATGGCAGTTGGAAAAAGGAGTGGATGGTAACGCCTCCCGCATTGATGGCAGCTATTCCGGTGGGGGCGACTATGACTGTGCGTTTGGGAGATTCTTTCTTCAGATTGCGTAGGAAGGTTGTTTTTCCGGTTCCTGCTTTTCCGGTGAGGAAGAGATGGGTGCCAGTATTCTCTATTATTTGCCAGGCACGCTGTAGTTCTGGGTTGTTCATTATTTCCTAATGTTAGTATATTATTGGATAAAGTTACTGCTTTTATTTAAGGCGGGGAAACTTTGGAGGAATATTTTCTTTGTTTGGTGGATTACTATCGTTGTTGGAGGCATAAAATTTGAGGTAGCTTTCATTTGCTTTTAAAAGTAAAAGTGTATATTTGTACCATTATTCTCCTTTTATTTAATACGGTTTGATAGGCAATGAGCATTGATTTGAATGCATTTAATAAATTCTTTATAGACTACCAGCAACGTTTTGTCCACTTTGCCTGTACTTATGTGCATGATGAAGCTGTTGCCGAAGATTTTGTTGTGGAATCAATGATGTACTATTGGGAGAACAAAGATCGTTTGTCTGCTGATACTAATATTCCGGCTTATGTCTTGACCACGATAAAGCATAAGTGTATTGACTATTTGCGCCATCAACAAGTTTATCAGGATGCTTCTGACGAAATAGCCCGAATCTATGCATGGGAATTGTCGGGCAGAATCATGACTTTGGAAGATTTCGAGCCCTATGAGGTTTTTACAAAGGAAATACAGGAGATTGTTGATAGGACACTGGATGCTTTGCCCGAACAGACTCGGAAAATCTTTGTGATGAGTCGTAATGAAAATAAATCCCATAAAGAAATAGCAGAACTATTGGATATTACAACTAAGGGAGTGGAATTTCATATATCGAAAGCTACCAGGACGTTACGTCTTGCATTGAAGGATTATCTGCCGGTATCCTTACTTTTTTTCTATTTGCATTAAAAAAAACAGTTTTTCACTAGGGAATGTTCTTTCCCATCCGCTATTACTATAAATACGTAAAACAAAAGTATTTATGGATAAGGATTTGTTATACCGTTTTTTTGAAGGTCATGCTTCTTTAGAAGATATGAAAGTGGTTAAAGAATGGGCCGATGCTTCTGAGGAGAATGCCGGGCTGTTGCGTAGGGAACGCAAACTGTTTAATGCCATGATTCTTGCAGGTCATTCCCGACGGACTGATATACAGAGAATGAGGAACAGGAGGAACTATTTTATTAGGGAATTCCTGAAAATAGCTTCTGTAATAGTGATAACGGTGAGTGTGACGGCTGTATTATTTTCAATAGGTAAAGATAATGAAGATATGTATTTAGCGATGCAGACCATTACCGTGCCGGCCGGTCAGCGTGTGAACCTCGATTTGCCTGATGGTTCAAACGTTTGGCTGAATGCCGGAACTAAAATGCAATATCCTGTTTCTTTTATGACAGGCAAACGGGAGGTGATATTAGATGGAGAGGCTTACTTTGAGGTGGTTCATAATGAAAAGAGTCCGTTTGTGGTACATACAAGTACATTGGATGTAGAAGTATTGGGAACAAAATTTAATGTGGAAGCTTATTCAGCACGAAAAATATTCGAAACGTCTTTGATGGAGGGCAAAGTAAAGGTAAAATTACCTCACGATGACAAAAATTCCGTCGTCTTGGTACCCAATCAGAAAACGACTTTGATAGACGGCCGATTGGTGGTGAGTAAAATTGATGATTATAATGTATATCGTTGGAAAGAGGGGTTATATTGTTTTAGAAATAAACCTTTTGCTGATATTATAAAAGATTTGGAGAAATATTATGATCTGAGCATACAGATGGATAAAAAGGAAATAGCAAAGGTTGCATTAACTGGAAAATTCAGGATTTCTGATGGATTGGACTATGCGCTGCGTGTTCTGCAAAACGATGTAGCCTTTACTTATCAAAGAAATCGGGATAATGACGTCATTCATATAAAGTAAGAAATGTATTAACCTTCTAAAATGGAAAATCAGCCTATGAAGCAATCCTAATGAAAAACAACTAAAGAGCCGATGGGTGTTTGCACCACCCACCGACCCGACTAACACAATTATTTTTAATAAATCGTATTAATAACCATTTGCAAAGATATGAAAAACATTCCTTTGCCGGATCTTTATTATCTTGAAAATCCGGATTTAAAACAATTATTTAGAATTATGCGAATATCAATATTCTTATTGTTCTTCTGCCTGTTCAGCCTGATGGCCGAAAATAGTCACTCACAGAATGCGAGGGTAACTATCAATAGAAGCGATGCCCCGTTGGAATCTATATTGAATGAGATAGAGTCTCAAACGGACTATCTTTTTATATATAAGGAAGATGTGAACGTAAAGATGCGTAAAAGCATTCATGTAAGCAGCAAGCCGGTAGCGGAAGTCTTATCGATTTTACTTGCAGAGTCATCTGTTGCATACAAGATGGCGGGAAATCATATTATTCTTACCCGGAATGCTGCATTGGCGGCACAGCAGCAAAAATTGGGAATAGCTGGTACTGTAACTGATGCATCCGGAGAAGTTTTAATAGGTGTTTCGGTATTGATAAAAGGATCGGGTCAAGGTACCGTAACAGATCTTGATGGTAATTTCTCTTTGGCAGCGAATATGGGTGATATACTTCAATTCAGCTATACAGGATATATTCCGCAAGAAATCAAACTGAAAGACAATCATTCATTGAGCATTGTCTTGAAAGAAGATGTGAAGTCGCTGGATGAAGTAGTAGTGGTAGCTTATGGCACCCAGACCAAACGAGCTGTTACTGGTGCTATGGAAACATTGGATTTTGATAAACTTTCTGATGTCCCTGTAGCGCAGTTTACCCAAAAGATGCAAGGACAAATTGCAGGTGTACAAGTGAATCAGGGAACGGGAGTACCAGGACAAGGAATGAACGTCCGTATTCGTGGAGCTGCATCACTTTCTACAGGATCAAATCCTCTTTATGTAGTGGATGGATTTCCTATTGTGGGTGATATCAATGATATTAATCCGAATGAGATAGAGTCAATGACTATACTTAAAGATGCAGCTGTAACTTCTTTGTATGGTTCCCGTGCAGCTTTTGGTGTAGTACTTATTCAAACTAAAGGTGCGAAAGCTGGAAAGACGAATATTAGCTTCAATGCATATATGGGAGTTCAGAATGTGCCTCAAAAAGGCAGACCTGAAATGATGAATGGAACAGAGTGGGCGCAATTCAAGAAAGAGAGCTATGAAGACTTGGGGCAAAGTGTTCCTACCGCTTTTCAGAATCCTTCACAATATGGTAAAGGACATGACTGGTATGATGCTATGCTGCGTAGCGCCATGATACAAGATTATAATGTATCTGTTAGTACAGGGAAAGATAAATTTACAAGCTCTTTTGTACTGGGGTATTTCAATCAGGATGGTGTTTTGTTGAACTCCGATTACCAACGTATTTCAGCAAGGGCTAACTCTACTTACCGGATTTCCGACAATTTGAAGCTAGCTTTCAATCTGGCTCCGACTTATAGTTTTGAAAACCGACCGTCATCAGATGGAGCATTCTTTAGTGGGGGAGGTTTACTTGCTAACGCTACATTGACTCCTCCTATTCTTGACTATCGAAACGAAGATGGAACCTATCCCGTAGTAGTGACAACACCCGGTGTCACTGCCTTTGAGACCCCGAATTGGGTGCGTTCCATACAAGATATCGTCAACAAGCGGGAAGCGAAAAGATTGCTTGCAAATGCGAGTCTGCAATATGAACCACTTAAAGGTCTTGTCTTGAAGACGAGTCTGAATGGAGATATAGGTTCTAATTATCAGCACAATTTCCAACCTTCTACTGCCGGACGGGCATTTGCAGCTGCACCAAGTGCCATTGCAGCTAATCTTTACGAAGCGAATAACCGATATTGGTCTTGGTTGTCCGAAACCACTGCTAATTATTCAAAAGAAATAGGTAATCATACGTTTGAACTGTTGCTTGGATATACTACACAAAGATTTCGTAGTGACTATAGTGCCATAAGTGGTTCGAACTTTTCGGACGATAGAATACAGACTATTGATGCGGCATTGGTGAAGAACAATCCGACTATGGATGTTCAAGAGTGGAGTATGATTTCATATTTAAGTCGTGTCAATTACAGTTATAAAGGTAAATATCTGATTGGAGCAAGTATTCGTAGGGATGGTTCATCCCGTTTCGGAAGTAATAATAAGTGGGGTAACTTTCCATCGGTATCTTTAGGATGGATTGTGAGTGATGAGGCTTTTATGGGCAAACTTAAGAGTGTGTCTTTGCTGAAAGTACGTGGAAGTTATGGTATGATAGGGAATAACAATATAGGAAATTATACTCATTACAATACGGTAAGTGGTAACACGAATGCTGTGTTTGGTAGTACTGTCGCAAGCGGAAGTGCTGTTACGAATCTTGGAAACGATGATCTGGGATGGGAAAAAACTCGCCAATTGGACTTTGGAGTCGATCTTGGTTTCTTCAATAATCGTATTACTTTTACATATGACTACTATAACAAGATAACATCCAATATGCTTTATTCACTACCTGTACCCGAAGAATCAGGCTTCTCTACACTGATAGGGAATGTTGGTAAACTTAAATTCTGGGGACATGAGTTTAGTATTAATTCCCATAATATTGTAGGAACATTTAATTGGAGCACGAATTTCAATATTTCTTTCAGTGATAACCGTGTGCTGGCATTAAGTGATTTGAGTAATCAGTTGGTGGCTTATTCGGGCATTGTAAGTACGATTTCACGTGTAGGAGGGCGTATCGGGCAATTCTATGGAATGGTTCAGGATGGAATTTATGTAAACCAGTCAGATTATGACCAGTCGCCTAAAGCTGTGGATTCCCAAGTAGGTACTATCAAATTTCACGATGTTAATGACGATAAACAAATTACTTATGGCGATGATGAAAGTGGTGATAAGGCGGAAATCGGTAATCCTCTTCCTAAATTCACATTTGGTTTAACGAACAATTTTGAATACAAAAATTTTGATCTGACTATAGTTGCCACAGGCACTTACGGAAATAAGATTGCCGCTGCTGTAGAGCAAGGTATGGCCAACCTTGACGGTCCTTTTAATGTAATGAAAGAGGTGAAGGACCGGTGGCGCTCCCCTGACAATCCCGGTGCCGGACTTTATGGTAAGACTACTGGTGGGACTTCACGTGAAAGGGATATCTTTCATTCCCGTTTTGTATACGATGGAAGTAACCTGACCATTAAGAACATTACATTAGGATATACCTTGCCAGCTAATCTCATTAAGTTTGTCAGCAGACTGCGTGTGTACGCCAGTGTCCAGCAGGCATTTGTATTCAGCAAGTACAAATATGGAAATCCCGAAGTGGGTGTGGACTTTGATGGCAACTCACCGGGAGCATTATTGCAAGGTATAGATTATTCTACATATCCCGTACCAAGGACATTCACTTTTGGCTTGAATATAAACTTTTAAAATTGAATACCATTATGAAGAATCATAAATATATGTTGGCGATGTTGCTGTCATCTAGCCTATTGGTAGGATGTCAGGGCGATTTCTTGAATTTACCATCTGAGACATCTTTGAGTACTGCTGTTTATTACAAATCACAAAGTGACTTTGAGCAGGCAATCAATGGTGCTTATGCTCCTTTACGCGATTTGTATAACGGGACGTATGGAGCATGGGCGATGGGCGAAATGCGCAGTGATAATACCACTTATAAATATAACCCCAATGACCGGGGAACGATAGAGGCTGAGTTCGTGAAAAACTTTTTGGACGATGCGACGAATGGAGTGCCACGTTCCAAATACGTGATTGACTATCGTATTATTTCACGGGTTAATCATCTGTTGGAACCGATAGATGCCGTCAGTTTTGATCAGAAGATAAAAGATAATATTAAAGGTCAGGCCTACTTTCTTCGGGCATTGGCTTATTTCGATCTTGTACAGTATTTCGGTAGTGTACCCATACATTTGAAACCGGCCAAGACACAAGCTGATACTTCACAGCCATTGGCAAGTGTGGAAGATGTGTATAAACAGATCATTGCAGATGCCGGACAGGCCGTTTCTCTTTTGCCATCCAAAGCGGATCAAGAGCCTGGTAGGGCAACGAAGGGAGCGGCAAACACTCTTTTGGGTAATGTATATATAGTGCAGAAACGATGGGCGGAAGCCGAACAGGTATTAAAAGAAGTAACGGGTTATGAGTTGATGCCACGCTATGCGGATGTTTTTGAACTTGCTAATAAGAATGGTCCGGAATCCATTTTCGAGATTCAATTTAAGGATGGTAATGAAGGATTGCATAGCTCCTTCTTTTATACCTTCTTGGTGCAGCCGATAACAGCCGAAGAAACAACAGCTATTACGGGTATTCCTGAGGTAGCACGTACAATAGAAGGTTATAATATACCTACGCCTGATATTATGGAAGCTTATGAACCAGGAGATGTGCGTAAAGATGTTTCCGTGGGCTTTGTTACCGCCCATGGTATCTCTTATCCTTATATCAAGAAATATTGCCATGCTCATACACAAAGTGGGAAAACCGGTGATAACTGGCCGGTTTACCGCTATGCTGAGGTCTTGCTTTTTATTGCTGAAGCTTTGAATGAGCAAGGCAAGACGGAGGAGGCATTAGTATATTTGAATAGAGTAAGATCAAGAGCGTTGTTGCCTGTAAGCAGTGCTTCGACTCAATCAGATGTACGCGAGGCTATTATTAAGGAACGGCGTGTGGAACTAGCTTTTGAGAACAAACGTTGGCTTGACCTTGTACGTACCGGAAGTGCAGAACAGGTTATGAAATCTTATGGAGAGCGGGTAAAAGCTAATCCTTCGGCTTATTATTTTCCCGAGGGATTTTCGGTGGCTCCTACTGCTTTTACTGATATCCGTATTTTGTTTCCATTGCCCGCATCAGAGGCTGCGCTTAGCCCTTATTTTTAAGGTTTAGGGTATATTGTAACTTGGCGGAATGACATTGAATAATTCTAGTCTTGGTAAAAATGTCGTTCCGTAAAGTCTTTATTCATAAATATATGTCAATAACTTAATCAATATAAACTAGTATATATGAAGAATTGTAAACTTCTTGTTTTGCTTCTTTCTGTTTGTATTGCTTGCCATGCAACGTTGCAATCTGGTAATGCTCATTTCATAGTCAAGAATTTAAAGACCGAATATGCTGTTACACCTCTAGGTCTTGATGTTGAACTTCCCCGTTTTAGTTGGCAGATGGAATCCCTAGGTGCTGAACGCGGTCTGCAGCAGACAGCCTATCAAATTATCGTTTCAGATGAAAAAGGAAACATTGTGTGGGATAGTGGAAAAACACAAAATAGATTCTCTTTAAATGTAGTGTATAATGGCACTTCTCTGCAACCCTCTACTCGTTATTCATGGACTGTAACGGTTTGGAATCAAAGAGGCGAACAAATGTCGGAAACTTCTTGGTTTGAAACAGGATTAATGAGTTGTGATTCCACTTATCAAGGTTGGAAGGATGCCAAATGGATTGGAGGCAGTGATCAGGATATGGTTTTGTATTCGCATTATCTTCCGGTTTTCAGATTGGAATATACAATTCAATTAAATGAAATATTAAAAAGTACTTGTGCAGGTCTTGTTTATGGAGCTAATGATGCACGTCTGATGGACAAAAATAAGAACTTGTATCATTTGGAAAACGGGAAGAATGAATCTTACATCAAAGTGGAATTGGATATTGCTCCAATATCCATGAAAAAAGAAGCGATATTGAATGTCTATCGGGTGGGCTACCATCCTAATGACAAGCCGGACATGCCTTTTGCTAGTTTCTCCATTCCTAAGAATCTGATTCATAAAGACAATATGTATGGTTGTCATACGATAACATTAAGTTCTGATTTAGGTTTCACTAAGTTCTATATTGATAATGTAGAAAAGGAGATTGGCGTTGTCAATCTAAATCCGTTGGGGAGAGGAGGTGATTTCATTGCTTTTCCGGTAGTCGGTGATATGGGCTTTATTGTCCCGGCTGAACAGGCTGTTTCTTTTTCAAAAGTGAAAATTATGAATTTTAGAAGTCCTCAAAATGTAATAACGACAGTGAAGGATGAAGCGTATCAGATCTTTGGTGGAACGAATGGTGCTTTAGAAATTTTCACTCCGAAAGGAAAATCATCTCCTATGCTCCGTACAGTTTTTACTTCTCCAGATACTGGGGTGGTAAAAGCGCGTCTATATGTTACGGCACGCGGAATTTATGAAATTTATATAAATGGACAGCGTGTTGGAGAGGATTATTTCAATCCTGGAGTTACTCAATATAATAAAACTCATTTATATCAGACCTTTGATGTTACAGACTATGTACAAATAGGTCAGAATGCTATCGGAGCTTTCCTTACAGAAGGTTGGTGGAGTGGAGGTGCTACATTTACTGGAGAAAATTGGAATTTCTTCGGCGATCGGCAATCTTTATTGGCTAAATTAGTTATCACCTATAAAGATGGGCATGAAAAAGTGATTGTTACGGATCCTTCTACTTGGCAGTATTGTAATAATGGTCCTGTTCTGTATGGCAGTCTCTTTCAAGGAGAAGTTTATGATGCTCTGAAAGACTCGGAAATGGAAGGGTGGAATACAGCTTTATACACTCCAAACGAAAGTTGGAAACCAGCTGTTGAAGTAACTTTGAACGGACATATAAGTACATCAGGAAATCCAAATATGCCTTGGGTGGATGATTATTCTAATTATAAACTGGTAGGGCAGTTCGGGCAAACAGTAAAGGCGGTCAATGAGCTGACTGCAATCTCTGTAGAAGAAGTCCGTCCAAAAGTCTTTGTATATGATATGGGACAAAATATGGTAGGTGTACCTCAAATCCAACTTTCAGGAATGAAACCAGGAACAAAAATCTGTCTGCGTTATGCCGAAGTAAAGTATCCTGATTTGCCCGAATATGAAGGAGATATTGGTATGATTATGCTTGAAAATATCCGTGCCGCCATGGCTCAAGATATCTATATAACGAGAGGCGGTCGGGAAACTATTCATCCGCGTTTTACTTACCACGGTTATCGTTTTGTGGAGATAACCGGTATAGATGCTCCTTTGGCGACAGAAGCGGTGAAAGGAATAGTGCTTAGTTCCATCCATAACTTTGCCTCTTCCTACGAAACATCCAATACATTGGTTAATAAATTGTGGAAAAATATTACGTGGTCTTCTTCCGGTAACTTCTTGTCTATTCCCACAGATTGTCCTCAACGCAACGAGCGTTTGGGATGGGCGGGAGATATTTCTGTCTTCTCTCGTACAGCGACTTACCTGGCTGATGTCTCTCAATTCCTTAGAAGATATGTACAATCTATGCGTGACGTACAACGATCTGACGGACGTTTTCCCGATATAGCTCCACTGGGAGGAGGGTTTGGTGGGCTGTTATGGGGAAGTGCCGGAATCACAGTGCCTTGGGAGTGTTATCAGCAATATGGAGATAAAAGATTGTTGAACGAACACTATGATGCTATGAGTCAGTACATACAGTATATACTTGATAAAATGATTGAGAAGGAGACAGGCTTACTAGTTCAGAACAGAGCATGGGGTGACTTGGGTGACTGGTTGGGATTGGAAGATGAGAAAAATGATAAATCACTCTTATGGGAAGCATATTTCATCTACGACTTGGAATTGATGAATAAGATAGCTACCATTTTGGGCAAGCAAATGGATGCAGAAAGATTCAGTAAATTATATGCTGAGCGGAAAACTTTCTTTAATAAAACCTATATTCGCCCCAATGATGGTAAGACTATCTTTTCCTCCTTTCTTCCTAAAAAACGAGGTACATCAATTGATATTCAAACTTCTTATGTGCTTCCATTGGCATTCAATATTATTAATGATGAGCAGAAAGAAAAAGCCATAAAGAACTTGTTGGAAACCATTACACGGGAGAATACAACTGATTGTGGCAAGTTATGTCCATCTTATTCGTTAATGACTGGTTTTATAGGCACTGCATGGATTGGTAAGGCACTGTCAGATAATGGTTATTCTGATATTGCTTATAGATTATTGCAACAAACAAGCTATCCTTCTTGGCTATATTCCGTAGAACAGGGTGCGACGACTATTTGGGAACGCTTGAATTCTTATACCCATTTGGATGGGTTTGGCGGGAATAACCGTATGAATTCATTTAATCATTATTCATTTGGTGCAGTAGGAAGTTGGATGTATAATTATTCTTTGGGTATACAGCGGGATGAGGCTTTTCCCGGATTTAAACATTTCATCTTAAAGCCGGCGATAGATTTGGCTGGTAAAATGAAGTATGCAAAAGGATATTACGATTCTATGTATGGACGTATTGAAAGTGGTTGGGAAATAGAGAATGAAATCATTCGATATACTTTCAATATTCCTGGCAATACTTCCGCTTTATTATATCTACCTGCTTCATCTGTAAAAGATGTGAAGGAGAACGGAAAGGGTATTTTAAAAAAAAGTACTGGAATCAAGTTTATCGGTGAAAATAATGGAAAGGTTATTTTGGAGTTGGAATCGGGTAGTTATCAATTTGAGGTGAAAAAATGAAATACTGAATGGTTTGTATTCTATGATAGCATTCGGAATAATAATATTTGAGTCTTCAATCAATGATTTTGTTCTTCTAATTAATTTCTATTTGCAAGATGGAAAATGTTCTATTCTTAGAAATAGAGATTGCTGTATTTTTTCTATTTTCCCCCATTTGACCGAATAAAGTCCCTCTTTTGAAAGATTTATATACCCATCGTTAGGATTGTATCTTCTATCTTTGCATCAAATAATTTTTGAACTAATTATTATGAAACACAAAATCCTTACTTTCTTTTTGGCTTGTCTTGTGCCCTGGCTGGCAGGAGCACAGCAATCTGCCAATAGTCAAAACAATGTAGCCGAAAAAGATTACATAGCTTATCTCTTTACCTATTTTACAGGTAACCACATCAGCGAGGAAGCCGTATGCTATGCGGTAAGTACGGACGGATATACCTATTGGGCACTGAATGACAACAAACCTGTCATTGATTCCAAAATCATCAGTTCTACCGGTGGCGTGCGCGACCCGCATATCCTGCGTTGCGAAGATGGAAAGACATTCTATATGGTGGTTACCGATATGGTTTCTGACAATGGATGGGACTCCAATCGTGCCATGGTGTTGCTGAAATCTACAGACTTGGTGAACTGGAACCATTCTGTCATCAATATGCAGAAACGTTATGCCGGCCAGGAAAAACTGAAACGGGTATGGGCTCCTCAGACTATCTTCGATGCGGAAGCCGGAAAATACTTGGTTTATTGGTCAATGAAATATGGTGATGGGGCAGATGTGATTTATTATGCTTATGCCAATAAAGAATTTACCGACCTGGAAGGTGAACCGAAACCGCTTTTCATCCCTGAAAACAAGAAATCTTGCATAGACGGTGATATCGTATATAAAGATGGAATCTACCACCTGTTTTATAAAACCGAAGGACATGGAAACGGCATCCGGGTAGCAACTACCCGTTCACTGACTTCGGGACAATGGGAGGAAGAACCCGACTACAAGCAGCAGACCCCGGAAGCGGTGGAAGGTGCGGGAACTTTCAAACTGATAGGTCAGAATAAATACATCTTGATGTATGATGTCTATATGAAAGGTAAATACCAGTTTACTGAAACGACCGATTTGAAAAACTTTAAAGTGATAGACAGTGAGGTGAAGATGAATTTTCATCCGCGTCACGGAACTATCATCCCCATTACCCGTGCCGAGTTGAAGCGCATCACCGACAAATGGCCTTCAAAGGAAATGGGCAATATGACGATTCCCAACAATCCCGTGCTGCAAGGTTTCCATGCTGACCCCGAGATATTGTATTCTCATCAGACTAAAAAATATTATATCTATTCCACCACCGACGGACAGCCCGGATGGGGCGGATGGTATTTCAGTGTCTTCTCTTCGGATAATCTGAAGGACTGGAAAGATGAAGGGGTGATGCTTGATTTGAAATCCGATCAGGTGGCATGGGCGGATGGAAACGCATGGGCTCCGTGCATTGAAGAGAAAATGGTGGATGGAAAGTATAAATATTTCTTCTATTTCAGTGGTAATCCTGTAGCCGGAGGCGGCAAGCAGATTGGGGTGGCGGTAGCCGATTCACCCATTGGTCCGTTCAAAGACTTGGGACATCCCATTATTACTGAATCTCCCGTGGGCCACGGACAGCAGATTGATGTGGATGTGTTTACCGATCCGGTTTCGGGAAAATCCTATCTGTACTGGGGCAATGGTTATATGGCGGGCGCCGAACTGAATGAGGATATGGTTTCCATCAAAAAGAATACCTTGACCGTATTGACACCGAAAGGAGGAAGTCTGAAAGATTACGCTTTCCGTGAAGCGGCATATGTGTTCTATCGTAATGGTCTTTACTACTTTATGTGGTCGGTGGATGATACCGGTTCGCCCAACTATCATGTGGCATACGGTACGTCGAAATCTCCGCTAGGTCCTATAAAGGTTGCTAAGAAACCGGTGGTACTGATTCAGGATCCTGCAAAGGAAATCTATGGACCTGCGCACAATGCAGTCCTACAAATTCCGGGTACGGATGAGTGGTACATTGTATATCATCGTATTAATAAGAACTTTATAGATCGTGAGAAGGGTCCTGGCGTGCATCGTGAAGTATGTATAGACCGTATGGAATTTAATCCGGACGGAACCATCAGGAAGGTTGTTCCCACGTTATAAAAGAAACATGACAATAAAGCATATACCATGAAAAAGACCTTATTATCTCTGGCAATCGCCTCATTGGCAGCAGGCCAATCCGTCTGTGCTGCCGTGGAAAAAGTATATAATGAGCCCGATTCGGTCTACATCTTCTCTTACGCCCATCCGGAAGACGAGGGACGCAGCGGACTGAAATTCGCATGGAGCCCCGATGGCGACAAGTGGCTGAGTGTATCCGACGGCTTTGCCTATCTGAAATGTGATTTCGGGCGTTGGGGGGCGGAAAAGAGAATGATTAAACCTCTTCTGGAAAAAGCGGAAGATGGACGTTGGTATTGCCGGTGGCAGCTTACCCCCAGCGGAAAAGTATGGGGTACTTCCCATTCTTCCGACTTGTTGAAGTGGGCTCCCCAACAATATGTCAATGCGGAGAAGCCTGCCGTGCCCCGACTGGTCACTGCCCGGCAGATTGTCCTTGATAAAGATACCTTGAACGGTTATATGCAGAAAGTACCTTATGCGGATATAGAACAGTTGATTCGTTTTGCTGAGCATAAGAAATTCCGCGATATACAGAATAATGAGCGTACCGAACAGGATGCCGTCCGCTTTGCCGGACTGAAACCGGTCGCTGCCACCATCCGGGTGGATACCGGACGGGTGAAGCCCATTAGCGAGCATCTGATAGGTATTTTCTTTGAGGATATCAATTATGGAGCCGATGGTGGACTTTATGCGGAGCTGGTTCAGAACCGTGATTTTGAATATTCTGCCAAAGACGGTGCAAGAGATAAGAACTGGAACAGCACGTATGCGTGGAGTATACAGGGTACTGATGCGGAACTGTCTGTCAGTGAGGACAGTCCCATCCATGCTAACAATGCTCACTATGCAGTGTTAGAGGTACACCGCCCGGGTGCTGCCTTGGTGAATAACGGTTTTGACGGTATTGCCGTGAAAAAAGGTGAGAAGTATGACTTCTCTGTGTTTTCCAAAGTGCTGGATGATACGAAAGGTGGAAAAGTGCTTGTGAGGCTGACTACCAAAGATGGCAAGGAAATTGCGCAGGCTGCTATTCGGGTTTCATCTACAGAGTGGAAAAAACAAAAGGCTGTACTGACGGCAACGGCGGATGCTGCGGATGCCGTGTTGTCCGTTTGTCCGCAGATGGCTGGGAAGTATGCCTTGGATATGGTTTCTCTTTTCCCACAGAATACATTTAAAGGCAGGAAGAACGGGCTGCGCGCCGATTTGGCACAGACTTTGGCGGACCTTCATCCCCGTTTTGTCCGTTTCCCCGGCGGATGTGTGGCTCACGGAGATGGTGTGGACAATATTTATGATTGGAAAGGCTCTATAGGAGCGTTGGAGGAACGCAAGCCTCTGCGCAATTTGTGGGGGTATCATCAGACCCGCGGTCTGGGATATCATGAATATTTTTTGTTCTGCGAGGATATGGGGGCCGAACCTGTTCCTGTAGTGGCAGCCGGAGTGCCTTGTCAGAATTCGGGTACTTGCAGTCATCACTCGGTAGGCGAACTGGGTTGCGGCGGTCAGCAAGGCGGAATCCCGATGGAGGAAATGCCGCAGTACGTGCAGGATGTACTGGATTTGATAGAATATGCGAATGGAGATGCGAAGAAGACCGTGTGGGGAAAGAAGCGTGCGCAAGCCGGACATCCCAAACCTTTCAATCTGAAGTACATCGGTATTGGTAACGAGGATTTGATTACCGATATCTTTGAAGAACGTTTCACCATGATTTTCAATGCGGTGAAGGAGAAATATCCCGAAGTGACCGTTATCGGAACGGTAGGCCCGTTCTATGAGGGCAGTGATTATGAGGAAGGCTGGAAATTCGCCACTAAGATGGGTATTCCGATGGTGGATGAACATTATTATAACACCCCGGGATGGTTTATCAACAATCAGGATTTCTATGACCGTTATGACCGTAACAAGGCGAAAGTGTATTTGGGAGAGTATGCGGCTCATTTGCCGGGACGTCCCAACAATATAGAAACAGCTTTGGCCGAGGCCTTGTACCTGACTTCCGTGGAGCGTAATGCCGATGTGGTGACCATGACTTCTTACGCTCCGTTACTGGCTAAGGAGGGACATACCCAGTGGAATCCGGATTTGATTTATTTCAATAATACGGAGGTAAAACCCACCGTAGGTTACTATGCGCAGCAGATGTACGGACAAAATGCGGGCAGTGAATACATCGCTTCTTCCGTGACTTTGGATAATGCACAAGATGCGGTGAAGAAACGGATAGGTGTGTCGGTAGTCCGCGACGGAAAGACAGGAGATATGATCGTGAAACTGGTGAATCTGCTGCCGGTAGCGGTGAATGCGCAAGTGGAGCTCCCGTCTTTGGAAGGAATGAACACCACTGCCGTAAAGACGGTTTTGGCAGGAAAACCGACAGACCAACAGGTTCGTCCTGTATCCGGTACAATGGAGGTAAGCGAGAAATTCGGGTATGAATTGCCGGCTTATTCATTTACGGTAATCCGGATAAACAAGAATGAAAAATAACAATAGATAAATAAACATGAAGAAATTACTGACTTTGTTGCTGGCGGTCCTGCTGCTGGCAGGATGTGCCGGCAATAAGCCCGGGACATTCGAAGCGGGTAAGAATACCTTTCTGCTGAATGGGAAACCGTTCGTGGTCAAAGCGGCAGAGGTGCATTATCCGCGTATTCCCCGTGAATACTGGGAACATCGTATTGAAATGTGTAAAGCATTGGGCATGAATACGCTTTGTCTGTATGTCTTTTGGAATTTGCATGAGGAAACTCCCGGTAAGTATGATTTTACAGGTAATAAAGATATTGCAGCTTTCTGTAAATTGGCTCAGAAGCATGGTATGTACGTCATTGTGCGTCCCGGTCCGTATGTATGTGCGGAATGGGAAATGGGTGGGCTGCCTTGGTGGCTGCTGAAGAACGACAGCGTGCAGCTTCGTACTCTCGATCCTTTCTATATGCAGCACGTGGGAGCCTTTATGCATGAAGTGGGCAAGCAGTTGCAGGATTTGCAGATTACCCGTGGTGGTAACATCATCATGGTGCAGGTGGAAAACGAATATGGTTCGTATGGCACGGACAAGCCCTATGTGTCTGCCATCCGTGATACGGTACGCGCCGCAGGCTTTACTGAAGTGCCTTTGTTCCAATGTGACTGGAGTTCTAATTTCCTGAATAATGGTTTGGATGATTTGCTTTGGACTATAAATTTTGGTACGGGAGCTGATATCGACAAGCAGTTTGCCAAACTGAAAGAAGTACGTCCCGACGCTCCGTTGATGTGCAGCGAGTTCTGGAGCGGATGGTTTGATCACTGGGGGCGCAAGCACGAAACCCGTGACGGACAAATCATGGTGGATGGCCTGAAAGAGATGATGGACAAAGGTATTTCTTTCAGTTTGTACATGACCCACGGAGGAACGACCTTTGGCTGGTGGGGCGGTGCCAATAATCCGGCTTACTCGGCTATGTGCAGCAGCTATGACTATGACGCTCCTATCAGCGAAGCAGGCTGGACCACCGACAAGTATTTTGCTTTACGTGATATGTTGAAGGACTACTTGGACGAAGGACAGACATTGCCTGAAGTTCCTGAAGCTTTACCGGTTATGGAAATCCCTGCCATTAAATTCACTCAAATAGCTCCGTTGGTTGACAATCTGTCCGAACCGAAGCAGACAGAGGAAATCCAGCCGATGGAGAAATTTGACCAAGGCTGGGGAAGTATCCTGTACCGTACCCATTTGCCGGAAGATGTGAAAGCGGGAACCGTTCTGAAAATCACCGAACAGCATGACTGGACACAGGTTTTTGCCGACGGGAAACTGTTGGGGCGTCTGGATCGCCGTGGTGGAGAACAGGAACTTACACTGCCTGCATTAAAAGCCGGTACACAGCTTGATTTATTGGTGGAAGCCATGGGGCGTGTGAACTTTGACAAGTCCATTCACGACCGCAAGGGAATTACCGAGAAAGTGGAACTGGTGAACGGTAAGAATGCCGAAACGTTGAAAGGCTGGACTGTTTATAATCTTCCCGTAGATTATGAATTTGTATCTTCCCGGAACTTTCAGGATATGAACTCGTCTGCCGCCTGTGGCATAGAGAAAAATGATGAAAGTGTTCCGGCCTACTATCGCGCTACTTTTACCTTGGATAAGGTGGCTGATACATTCCTGAACATGGAGTCTTGGGGAAAAGGTATGGTATGGGTGAACGGTCATGCCATGGGACGTTTCTGGGAAATCGGTCCTCAACAAACCCTGTTCATGCCGGGCTGCTGGCTGAAAAAAGGAGTGAATGAAATCATCGTTCTTGACTTGAAAGGCCCGAAAGAGGCAACCATCGTCGGATTGAACAAACCTATCCTGGATATGCTTCGTGTGGCTGTTCCTGAAACGCATCGTAAACAGGGGCAGACCATCAAACTGGAGAAGGAAACACCGGTATCTGCCGGTACTTTCAAACCAGGTAACGGTTGGCAAGAAGTGAAAGTTCCTGTTACGAAAGGACGTTACTTCTGTCTGGAAGGGCTGTCTTCTTTTGATAATACCAACATTGCCGCCATTGCGGAGTTTGATGTGCTGGATGAGAAAGGACAGAAAATCTCTCGTGAAAACTGGAAGATTGTTTATGCCGACAGCGAGGAAACCCGTAGCGGTAACCGCACAGCCGACAAGATTTATGACTTGCAAGAAAGTACTTTCTGGCAGACGGTGGATAATACGGCTTATCCTCATCAGGTGGTGATAGATCTCGGCAAAGAATATAACGTGACCGGTTTCCGTATTCTGCCACGTGCGGAACAGGGAGCTCCCGGCATGATTAAAGATTATAAGGTGTATGTAAAAGCAACCGGTTTCGGTTATTGATATACTTTTCCCGTAGGGGTGGAAACACAGACTGCTGAAGAAGCTACCGAAAAGAATTAAAGACACAGATGTAAGGAGGAAGCTTCAAAAGAAGGAAACCTGCGAGTGGAGCAATTATCGGATACTTTAGCAAATTTTAAAATTTGCTAGAGTATCCGGTTTCTTTTTTATAACTTTGTGGCAGTCTATGATTCTAACCGAAAGCACAATGAAATATATATTGACCTTTATACTATCTTTTCTCTCCTTCTTGGTGTGTTCTCAGAACATAACTATTACAGATATCCCTACCATTGACCAGCTGCCGGTAAATGCCATTCATCGCGTATTCAGAGACAGCGAAGGATATATGTGGTATGGCACGGTGAACGGATTATGTCGTGATGACGGTTATCATGTGAAAGTGTTTCGTTCGGACATTGAAACTCCGGGATTATTAGAGGACAATTTGGTGGAGTGTATCGCTGAGGATAAGAAGGGGAATATATGGTTCGGTACAGACAAAGGGGTGTATATTCTTGATAAATCGGACTACAGTGTACATCCTATGGACCGGGAGCGTTTGAAGAATATTCCGGTGATGTATCTATATGCTACCAGTGACGGCTATATGTGGCTGAGCTATCGTTCTATATTGGCCAAATATGACATCAACGGACAGTTGGTCAAAGAGTATCCCCTCCGGAATAAGTACGGAAGAACTACTATTTCCGGATTTTGTGAGAGCCGCAACCATGAGATTATTATTTCTGTGTGGAATGGCCGGGTATATCATTTGGACAAAGAAAAAGACGAGTTCGTTCCTTATCCTGATAAGATGAGAAGACAAAATCCTACGGTGATGGTTCAGGATAATGAACAGGACTACTTCTGGTTGGCAACCTGGGGGGATGGTGTGGTGCGTTTTGACCCTTCGGCTCCTGAAGATTCTATGTTTGTATATTCTGAAATACCGGTCAATGCTGCCGGTGAGGAGGATGGGGTCATCCTTAGTCTGGTACAGGATGATAAACTGGGGTATATCTGGTTAACCACCGGGCACGATTTCATGTCCTTACAAATACAACCGGATAAGACGTTAAAACAATTGAAATTCCAGACAGGGCTTCTGCCTGTTAATCATATGTTGGTAGAAGTTCTGAAAGGGAGGGGATGTCTATGGGTGTCGGCCTTTGACCGTCCTAGTTTCATTGTACATCTGATGGATAATATGACCAAGGATTATGCCTTGCCCGCTTTGGCGGACAGAGTAAACCGCAGTCCGGCTGTAATGGCTTTGTGTGATGACGGAGACGGTATGATGTGGATGATGCAAGAAAGAACCGGGTTGGTGTTATATGACTTGAAGCAGGATAAAGTGAAAATCTATTCGGATTTTCCCGAGCTTGTTTCGTTGTCTTTGGATAACGGACGAGAGATGACTCGAGCACGTATTAATAACGGTATTTGGGTGGCAAAAGATTTGAATAGATTGGTTTATGGTATGATCCGTAAGGGTATGGAGATGTATCTGGTGGATCTTATTGATTTGAACGGGCAGGTGGAATCGAACGCTACGGTGACCAAATTGTATGAAGACTCGCACGGAATCTTGTGGATAGGCTTGAACAAAGGACTTTGCAGTTATGATGTCCGTCAGAAAAGAATTAAACAGGTTTATCCCGATGTGGGGCATGTGATGGGAATCGTGGAGAATAAGGAAGGGTTGATATGGATTTGTACTCAAGACAACGGTTTGTTTCAGACAACGGCGGATGAAAAACTTCGTTCTTTCAAATTGGACAAGAATTTCTCTTGTCTGTCTATTGCTCCCGATTGGATTTTGTGGTTGGGAACTTGTGACGGAGGAGTCTATTCTTATGATCCTTCAGAGAATAAGTTGGTCAGTTATAATGAGGCTTGCGGTATGAACGGTAATCAGGTGAATCAAATAGTGGCTGATGCATATAATCATATTTGGATTGATACAAACCAGAAACTGATAGAATTTAATCCTCGTAACGGTTCGTTCCGCACCTATCTTACCACGGATGGTTCTATCTTGTTGCATCGCTTTCTTCCCACTGCTGTTTGTCAAGCAAAAGATGGCAATATTTATTGGGGCGGCATTCCGGGTATTTGCATGGTTACTCCATCAAACGGGTTGGAAAGAAAGGCTAGTGCAGTGAAGACCAAGATAACTGATATAAAGTTGCAAGGAGAATCATTGATATTCGGAGATAGAAAGAGTAGCAATTCCATTAACCGGATAGAATTGCATCCCGATGATCAGAATTTGGAAATTAGTTTTTCTTCTCTTAACCACCGTTATGCTTCAAAAATACGCTATGCTTATCGGTTGATAGGAGTGGACAAAGCGTGGGTATATGTGGAAGGTGGAAAAAACTCGGCTTTTTATAATCATCTGAGTAAGGGCACTTATACTTTTCAGGTGAAAGCGACGGATGAAAATGGTCTTTGGAGTAAAGAGGTAACTGAACTGACTATCCGACGCCTTCCTGCTTTTTATGAAACTTGGTGGGCGTATTTGTTCTATGTATTGATAGTGATGGGTGTATCCGGTTATAGTCTGTATCTTTATCTGAAGCGCGTGGACCGTAAGAATAATGAAATGTGGGCGGACAGCAAGGAGATGATTAAAATGCGTATTTATTTGGATAGTAAGGTGAATTTGCCTGAACCTGAGTTTGTACAACTGGACAAACTTCTATTGGAGAAAGCGGTAAAAGCCGTGGAAGATAACCTTACTGAGCCTGATTTTGATGTGACAGCTCTAGCTGATGCCATGAATATGTCCCGTTCTACTTTGACCCGTAAATTGAAAGCCATAACAGGCCGAACTCCATTGGATTTTATCCGGAACATCAAGATGAAGCATGCCAGACACATGTTGGAAGATAAAGACAAAAGTGTAACAGAGGTTGCCGCTACGTTGGGGTATTTTAATCGGAAGTATTTCACCACTTGCTTTAAGGAGGAATTTGGAATGACTCCCAGTGAGTTCCAGAAATCACAACACGAAGAATAAACATCTTCCTGTCCTTTAATTGTTGCAAATAGGGGGTACAAATGCGTCAAGTTATAGCTAGAGCTATTTGTATCCCCTGTTAGCATGGTTCTTCACCTGTATTTCTATTTCCTATTTCATTCTTTTGCCACAACCTTTTACGGGGAGAAAAACACATCTTCTTCATTCATTCCCGCAGTAAAGGTATGTATAACTTTAAATTTAATATAGAATGAAACATTTGTTTTTGTTGCTTACTCTGTTAAGCTTTTCATTAACGGCCTTAGCCCAGCAAAAAGTGACGGGTAAGGTGAAAGATTCTTCCGGCGAGCCTGTCATAGGAGCCAGTGTTGTTGTAAAAGGCAATAATACCATGGGAACCATTACCGATTTTGATGGAAACTTTATGTTGGATGTTCCGGCAAAGAGTGTGTTGGTTATTTCTTATATTGGCTATGTCACTCAGGAAGTCCCGACAGCAGGAAAGAATTCATTAGAGATTGTTTTAAAGGAGGATACCAAAACCTTGGATGAAGTGGTGGTGATTGGTTACGGTACACAGCGTAAAGGTGATGTGACCAGTTCTGTAGCTAGTGTGAAAGCCGACAACTTTGTAAAAGGAGCCGTGAAAGATGTGGGACAGCTGATTCAAGGAAAAGTAGCCGGTCTGGCCATTACCAATCCTAACGGTGACCCGACGGGAAGTACTCAGATACGTCTTCGTGGTACAAATACCATTGGTGGAGCTAATACAGCTCCTTTGGTATTGATTGACGGAATTCCGGGAGAACTCGGTACAGTGGCTCCCGAAGATGTGGAGAGCGTGGACGTGCTGAAGGATGGTTCTGCTGCCGCTATTTATGGTACGCGCGGTACGAATGGTGTGATTTTAATTACTACCAAACAGGCTAAAGGAGTGGATATTAACCAGGTGGAGTATAATGGCTACGTCAGTACTTCTCTTATAGCCAAAAAGTTGGATATGCTGAATGCAGATGAGTTCCGTACCCTTTATCCTGACCAGGACCATGGGGCTGATACGGATTGGATTGATGAGATTAGCCGTACACCGGTTAGCCATGTTCATAACTTGTCATTGATGGGTGGCAATTCAAAGACTAATTATATTGCCAACTTGAACTATGCCTCTCGTCAAGGGATCATGAAAAAATCGGATTTCGAAAGTTTTCAAGGACGTATTGAGGTAACCCACCGTATGTTTGATGATAAGTTGAAGTTGAAATTCGGTTTGTTTGGTAAGAAAAACCAGATGGAATCTACAACTAGTGGGGGTAGTTTCAGAGGTTGGGTATATGGCCAGGCAACTCGTAGAAACCCGACTGATCCGGTAAGAAATGAGGATGGTACATGGAATGAGAATGTGAGCAAATTCGAATACGAGAATCCGTTGGCTTTGTTGTATGAGGCTGAAGGAAATGTAAAAAAGACGCAGTTGCGTTACAATGGAAATATTGTTTATAATCCTATCAAAGATTTGACTCTTTCTGCCGTATTCTCTTATATTCGTGACAATATGAACCGTGGCTACGGTGAAACTTTGAACCATATTTCTGCTTTGCGTGATGGATTGGCTGGTTGGTCTTCGGTAGGTGCTTATACCAAGATGGAGAAGTTGATGGAACTTACTGCACAATATAACAAAGAAATCGGTGCGCATAAATTTAGTGTCTTGGGTGGTTATAGCTACAATGAAACAGACTTTGAAGAGCTTTGGATTGATAACTATGGTTTTCAGGATGATTATTTTGGCGGATGGCATAATATTGGCATTGGTTCTGCTTTGAAAGACGGTAAAGCGAATATCGGCTCAAAGAAAACTCCTACAAATTTGATCGGTTTTTTTGGGCGGGCTACCTATTCGTTCAAGAATCGTTATTTGTTGATGGGAGCTCTTCGTTATGAAGGAGCCAGCCAGTTATGGGGTACTGATAATGCATGGGGGCTTTTCCCATCTATATCTGTAGGATGGAGAATTACCGAAGAAGCATTTATGAAGAATCAGAAGATATTTGATGATTTGAAACTTCGTGTGGGATATGGTGTGACGGGTTCACAGCCTAAAGATCCTTTCCTGGGGGTGGCTATGTTGAAATACGGCTCGTATGCTTTTGTAAATGGGAATTGGGTACAGACCATTGTTCCGGCATCCAATCCGAATCCTGATTTGAAATGGGAGGAAAAGAAAGAAACCAATATTGGTTTGGACTTCGTTTCATGGGGTGGCCGTTTGTCCGGTTCTATTGATTATTATAACCGTGATGTGGATGGCTTGATATACGAATATGGAGTACCGACTCCTCCGAACTTGTATAATAAGACGATGGCCAATGGGGGTACAATGAGAAACCGTGGTGTGGAAGTGTTGGTAACTGTGGTTCCTGTTCAGAATAAAGATTTTGAATGGAGCACTACCGGAACATTCTCTTTGAACTCTAATAAGCTAATCAGTTTGTCTGGCAGCATCTTTAAGTCGGATTATGACTATTTTAATACGGGTACAGTGGAATACTCCGGTCAGGTAGCCGATTCTCACAGAGTACAGGTAGGTGAAAGCATCGGTAATTTTTATGGCTTTAAAGTAGTAGATGTGGACAGTGAAGGTCGTTGGATCTACGAAGACAGGAATGGTGAGTTGGTGAACTATAAAGATTTTACTCATGCTCCCGAAGATAAGCATGTTATTGGTAACGGTCTTCCTAAATGGTATGCGGGATGGAACAATACTCTTCGTTATAAAAACTTCGACTTGAATGTGACGATGCGTGGCGCGTTTGGTTTCCAGATAATCAATGGTGGACGTATGAATTATGAGAATGTAAAAAACAGCCGTTTTGAAAATCGTTTGAAGTCTGTGAATGACTTGGTATTTGGCAAGCATACGTTGAGTCCGGAAGTGGAACCGGAATTCAATAGCTATTATGTAGAAGATGGTGACTACTGGAAGATTGACAATATCACTTTGGGATATAGCTTCGGTCAGGTAGGTAAATATATAAAGTCACTCCGTATTTATGGTTCGGTATTGAATGCTTTGACTATAACCGGATATAAAGGTATTGATCCGGAAGTATCAACAGATGGTTTGACTCCGGGGTATGATACACGTGACAGATATCCGAGTGTGCGCTCATTTACTTTCGGCGTTAATGTGAAATTTTAATGAACTAAAAAGGAATTGAAGATGAAAACAAATATAAAATTATGGACAATGGGACTGATGACAGCCGCATTGTTGGGAAATACAGCTTGTACTGATTTACTGCATGAGAGCTATGGACAGGTAGTGTCTGAGGATTACGTACCGAAAACGGAGGAAGATGTCAGTTATCTGGTAAATGCCGCTTATATACCTTGGCGTGAAACGTTGCTGCAATGGAACGGAGTGGTTCGTGCACAGGAATTGTGTGCGGATCAAGATGTTCTTCCTGCCCGTGATGGTATTGGATGGGTAGACGGTTATATCTATAAAAGATGGCATCAGCATACTTGGACTACCGAGGATGACGGTGTGCTTCAAGGATGGGAACGTACGTACAATGGTGTGAATACCTGTAACCGTATTTTATCTCAGATAGAAGAAGGTGTGATCAGTGTGGATGGAGAAACGAAAGAAAAGTTGATTGCCGAATTGAAAGTACTGAGGGCTTCATATTATTATATTTTGATTGATTTGTATGGTAATGTGCCCATTGTGACAGATTTTAAAGATACTTCTTTGCCGCAACAGTCTACTCGTAAAGAGGTCTTTGACTTTATTGTGAAAGAAATAACGGAGAATATGGATTTGTTGTCCGAAACGCCGAGAGGTTATTATTATGGACGTTTCAATAAGTGGGCGGCTCATACATTGCTGGCCAAAATGTATTTGAATGCTGAAGTTTGGTCGGGTACTGCTCAATGGCAGAAATGTATTGACGAGTGTGATATCGTGATTAATTATGCCGAGAAGTCCGGAGAATATGCATTGGAGAATAATCAGAAGGATGTTTTTGTAACGCATAATGAGAATTCTAAAGAAATTATCTTTGCATTGCCGTTTGATGAAATTTATGTGACAGGATGGAATGATTTTGATTTTCATATGTACACTTTAGCACCTGAGAATCAAGATACTTACCAATTGACTGCACGTCCTTGGGGAGGCGTGTGCGCAGTGCCTCAGTTTATTAATTCTTTTGATGAGGATGATGCACGTTTAGAGGATAACTATATTCAAGGTCAGCAATATACCTATTCCGGTGAAATCTTGAAGCGTAGTATTGATGGAAAACCATTGATTTATACGGTAGATGTCCCCTCTATTGATCAGTCGGATGTGGATGATGGGTTCCGTTGGGGTAAATTTGAATATGCCACCGGTATAACCAACCGTTTGAGCAATGACTGGCCGTTGTTACGATATGCGGATGTATTGATGATGAAAGCGGAGTCATTGATGCGTTTGGGCAAATCGGGAGCAGGTGCTTTGGTGACTCAGGTACGTGAACGCGCCTTCAAGAATGAACCTGAAAAAGCGCAAGTTACAGACGCGGAACTGATGGGAGGAAGTGTATATGATTATGGTCGGAGAGATAGTTATAAGACAGAACATGATGGAGGAACGGATATTAAATATGGTCGTTTCCTTGATGAGCTTGGTTGGGAGTTTTGTCAGGAAGGACGCCGCCGTCAGGACATGATTCGTTTTGGCATCTTCACTACAAAAGCTTGGTTCTCTCATGATAAGAGTGATGAAACCAAAAATCTGTATCCTATTCCAAATAAAGTATTGTTGACCAATAGTAATCTGAAACAGAATCCGGGATATTCTAAATAGTATTTATTGGATGTTTTTTTAAGGATGAAAAGGTTGTTTTTTCTTTTCTACATTAAATTAGAAAGAATTATGAGTAAAAAGATTTCAATAATTTTGTTGCTCCTCTGTCTGGGATTATTTTCCCAGGCACAGAGCTATCAGAAAATATCGCAAGGAGTTAAGACTACTGTACAAGGTATGGATGTTGAAGTGGCATTTTATTCTCCATCCATTGTCCGGGTTTATAAGACACCGGAGGGAAGTTCGTATGACAAGAAGAGCCTTGTAGTAATGAAAGAGCCTGAGGAGACCTTTGTGGAGTTTGCAATGAATAAAGAGTATATTCGTTTAAAGTCGGATGCATTACAAGTAGAGGTAAATTCATCTACAGGTGGAATCAATTTCTATGATGCAACCGGAAGGGTGTTGTTAAAAGACAAGGATTATGGAACACAGTTCACCCCGTTTGATGATGCGGGTACTTTTTCTTACAATGTCCGGCAGGCTTTTTTATTAGATAAGGATGAAGTGATTTATGGATTGGGGCAACAACAGACTGGAAAAGTGAATCAGCGCAATCAAAAACTTTTTCTTCGTAACAAGAATATGAGTATCTGTATTCCTTTTATTCATTCAGTGAAAGGTTACGGACTTTATTGGGACAATTATTCCCCAACTATGTTTACGGATAATCCGCAAGAAATGTCATTCGATTCTGAAGTGGGCGATTGTGCCGACTATTATTTCATTTATGGTAGCAATGCGGACGGCGTGATAGCCGGAGTCCGTGATTTGACCGGGCAGGCTCCTCTTTATCCGCTGTGGACACTTGGATTCTGGCAGTGCCGCGAGCGTTATAAGAGTCCGGATGAACTGTGCGAAGTGGTTGATGAATACCGTGATCGGAAAGTTCCTTTGGATGGAATCATTCAGGATTGGCAGTATTGGGGATGTGATTCTAACTGGAACTCCATGAAGTTCCAGAATCCTCGCTATATTAATAAGATGGGCGACAAAGAATACATGAAATATCTTCCGAATGGTGAGAATCCGGATGCACGTTATGGTACTCCAAGAATAAAAAGCCCTCAAGAAATGATTGACTATATACACAAGCGGAATGCGCATATCATGATTTCTGTATGGGCCTCTTTTGGTCCGTGGACAGAGATGTATCATAAGATGGACAGTCTGAATGCTTTGCTTCATTTTGAGACTTGGCCGCCTAAAGCCGGAGTGAAACCTTACGATCCGTTCAATCCTGTAGCAAGAAGTATTTATTGGAATGAAATGAAAAAGAATATCTTTGATCTAGGTATGGACGGCTGGTGGTTGGATTCTACCGAACCCGATCATCTGGAGATTCAAGATAAAGATTTTGATACAAAAACTTATTTAGGTTCTTTCCGAAGAGTTCACAATGCTTTTCCTTTGATGTCCAATAAAGGTGTTTATGAGCACCAGCGTGCTACCACTTCCGACAAGCGGGTATTCTTACTTACCCGTTCTTCATTCTTGGGACAGCAGCGTTATGCTTCACATTCATGGAGTGGAGATGTCGTTTCTACTTGGGAAGTGATGCGCAAGCAACTGGCAGCTGGCCTGAATTATTCTTTGTGTGGTATTCCTTACTGGAACACTGACTTGGGAGGATTTTTTGCTTGGAAATATAATAATGATGTTAATAATATTGCTTATCATGAGTTACACGTCCGTTGGTATCAGTGGGGAGCTTTCCAACCTATCATGCGTTCTCATAATTCCAGTCCTGTTGCTGTAGAGATCTATCAGTTCGGCGATAAAGGTGATTGGGCTTATGATGCATTGGAGAAATATACCCATTTGCGTTATCGCTTATTACCTTATTTATATAGTACTACTTGGGAAGTAACAAATAAGGCAGGCAGCATTATTCGTCCTTTGGTGATGGATTTTCCGAAAGACAAGAAAGTACTTGATATGGATACGGAGTATATGTTCGGACGTAGTTTTTTAGTACGTCCGGTAACTGATTCTCTCTATACATGGCAGGATAAAAAACAGAATGGTTATCAGAAAAATATGCGGAAAATAGAGAAAACGGATGTATATTTGCCTGAGGGAAGTAACTGGTTTGATTTCTGGACTGGGGCAAAGTTGGCTGGTGGCCAAACCATACAGCGTGAAGTACCTATTGATATCATGCCTGTTTATATCCGTGCCGGTTCTATAATTCCTTGGGGGCCTGCGGTGCAGTATGCCACAGAAAAAAGTTGGGATGACCTGGAGATTCGTGTTTATCCGGGTGCTAATGCAACTTTTATTCTTTATGAGGATGAGAACGATAATTACAATTATGAAAAGGGAGTTTATTCTACTATCACTTTCCGTTGGGATGATAGTAACCGTACTTTGCACATCAGCGACCGTGAAGGAAGATATCCCGGAATGTTGGAAAAGAGGAAGTTCAAAGTAGTTCTCGTAAATCATAGATCAGGAGAAGGCGATAAACCATTGAAGGGAGGAAAGATGGTGAATTATACCGGTACGGCAATTGAGGTGAAACTTTAGAATGTTCATATTGAATATCCAGCAGAATAAATAAAGAAACGATAAAATACATTATGAATTTACTTAAAACCATTTTATCCACTTCCGTTTTTGCTATAGCTTCTGTAGCTTTGCATGCTCAGCTACCCGCAAAAGTAGAAAGTTTTCCAGTCAGGGATGTGCGGCTCACCGCCAGCCCTTTCAAACACGCAGAGGATATGGATATCCGTTATCTGCTGGGAATAGACCCCGACCGTCTGTTAGCTCCTTATTTGAAGGAAGCTGGTCTTTCTCCTAAAGCTGAAAATTATACCAATTGGGAAAATACAGGGCTGGACGGTCATATTGGCGGACATTATTTATCGGCCCTTTCCTATATGTATGCCGCTACGGGAAATAAGGAGATCAAGGCGCGTCTGGATTATATGATAAGTGAACTGAAACGCTGCCAGGATGCCGCCGGTGACGGTTATCTGTGTGGAGTCCCAAACGGGCGCAAAATGTGGAAAGAAATAGAGGAAGGAAACATTCGCGCGTCCGGTTTCGGATTGAACGACCGCTGGGTTCCTCTTTACAATATTCATAAAATATATGCCGGCCTTCGTGATGCAACTCTTCAGACCGATAGCCGGGAGGCAAAGGAAATGTTGGTGAAACTCACGGACTGGATGATTCGTCTGGTATCCAAGTTGAGCGATGAACAGATACAGGATATGCTGCGCAGCGAACATGGAGGGCTGAACGAAACATTTGCCGATGTGGCCGCTATCACCGGCGACAAACGCTACTTGAAACTGGCTCACCAATTTTCTCATCACACCGTGTTGCAGCCTTTGTTGAGACAGGAGGATAAACTGACTGGTATGCACGCCAATACCCAAATACCGAAAGTGATAGGTTTCAAACGTATTGCCGATTTGGAAGGCAACCGAGATTGGAGCGAGGCCGCCCGCTATTTCTGGGAAACAGTGGTAAACCATCGAAGCATCACCATCGGAGGTAACAGTGTGCGTGAGCATTTTCATCCGGCTGATGATTTCAGCAGTATGCTCACCAGCGAGCAGGGGCCTGAGACTTGTAACACCTACAATATGCTCCGCCTTACAAAAATGCTGTATGAAACGAGTGCGGACGTTCATTTTATGGATTATTACGAACGGGCGCTTTATAACCATATCCTTTCCACGCAAGATCCTGTGCAAGGCGGATTTGTTTATTTTACCCCGATGCGTGCCGGTCATTACAGGGTCTATTCGCAGCCTCAGACCAGTTTCTGGTGTTGTGTGGGATCGGGGATGGAAAATCATGCCCGTTATGGTGAAATGATTTATGGACACAAGGATAATAATCTGTATGTCAATCTTTTCATTCCGTCTACCTTGCGCTGGGGAGATACCCAAATTGAGCAACAGACGGCTTTTCCCGATGAGGAGGGGAGTACTCTTGTTATTTCTCCGGAAAAGGGAAAGAAAGAATTTACCCTTCTTTTCCGTATTCCCGAATGGACGAAGCCGGAAGCATTACGCTTGTCTGTTAATGGTAAACGGCAGAACGTAACGGTCAAAGAGGGATATGTTAGCCTGAACCGTACTTGGTCAAAAGGTGACAAAGTAAGGCTGGAACTGCCGATGCATTTGCGTGCCATTGCACTGCCGGATGGTTCTGCCAACTATTCCATCTTATACGGACCGATTGTGCTGGCCGCCCGGTTGGGCAAGCAAAATCAGGATGGCATGTTTGCCGATGACAGTCGTGGCGGACACATTGCTGCCGGACCGCGTCTGCCTTTACAAACGATGCCTGTCATTGTGGGGGATAAGAACAATCTTCTTTCTCATCTGAAAAAAGTGGAAGGTAAGCCGTTGACATTTACATTGTCCGGAGTTTATCCCGAACGCTATGAGGGTATGACTGTGGAACCGTTTTTCCGTTTATACGAGTGCCGGTATATGGTCTATTGGCCTGTGCTGTCCGTACAGGAGTTGCAGGCAAGGCAGGAACAGTTGGCAAAAGAGGAAAAGGAGCGTGCCGCATTGGATGGTATGACCGCCGATAAAGTGATTTGTGGGGAACAACAACCGGAAAGCGACCATTTCATCCGGATGGAGAATTCCCGTACGGGGGATGATGAAGGGATTCACTGGCGTGAGGCGGCCGGTTGGTTCAGTTATCGTATGAAGACGAACGGAAAGCAGGTCAATAAAGTGCGTATCCGGTTCCGTCCCGAGATTCGTAAGGATGCAAAAGTATGGATAAACGGGCAGGAAGTAGGACGATTGGCTGGTAAACCGGTTTCGGATGTATCGGTTGGGATATTTGATGTACCTGCATCTATGCAATCCAATGAGCAACTGGAGATAAAGATCGGTAAAGGAAATGAGAAAGTGACTCCGCATATTTATGAGGTGCGGCTGGTGGCTGAATGATGATAGATATACGAACCGGCCATGCCTCAGTTGGCATGACCGGTTCGTCTTTTCAGATAATTCCGTTGTCTTTCAAGACCGCTTGTAACTCTTTATCAGTGATATTCTCACGCTCTGATTTATCATAAATGAAATGTAAGCCAATCTCTTTTTCTTCTTTGGATAGAGTGGCGATGAGAGTGATCACTCTTGCTCCACCTCTTTTCCCTTTTCCTTTTGATGCTATACTCATGCGTACTTTGTGTAGGCCATTGCCTAAATCAGTACCCATGTCAGGGTTCTGCATGAGTTCTGCGGCTAAAATTGTCAAGTCTTGCTTCAATGATTTATATCGCTTGGAAAGTTTCTTAACTTCTTTTTCGAAGTGGCGATATACTTTGATTTTATAGTTCATTGAGCAATTCTTCTATGGGACGGCCTTTCAGCTTTCCTTCACGCATCAGTTTGATGTCTTTGCAAGCCTCGGACAGCCCGTCCATTATTTCACTTTTGGTCATGTAGGGTTCTTCATCCTCTGCCACCATGGTAGAAACAGATTCCATTTCCTTTTTAGCATGAACAAGAGTCTTCCTTACAGACTCCAACACCTTTACATTCTTGATGTCCAGGATTTCCCGAATCAGTTCGTTTTGTATTGATTCCAATGTGATTGTACTCATGACGTTCTCCTTTCTTCTTATTATTTATCTCGTATGGCAAAGATAGCGAAAAGGTGGCATGTCTGCTTGTTTTCTGCATGAAAAATAGTTTTCATTTAGAGGTTGTACCTAAAAGAAATACCTTTTTTCATTTAGTTTTCCTATTTTTGCAGGAAACAAACCGAACAGCTAATGAAAATTCTCCATACAGCAGACTGGCATCTGGGCCAGACTTTTTATGAATACGACCGGCGGGAAGAGCATCTCCATTTTCTAGAATGGCTGAAACAGCAGATAAGACAGCATGAAATAGATGTATTGTTGATAGCAGGTGATGTATTCGACAGCCCGAACCCTTCGGCGGAATCACAACGAATGTATTATCGTTTTCTAAGAGAAGTTACGTCCGAGAACCCTTCTTTGCAAATTATCATCATTGCCGGAAATCATGACTCGGCAGCCCGTCTGGAGGCTCCCAATCCCCTGTTGGAGGATATGAATGTCACCGTTCGCGGTGTCGTGCGCCGCAATGCGGAAGGTGATATAGACTTGCAACACCTCATTGTCCCCCTTTACACAGAAGGGGAAGTGACCGCCTATTGCCTTGCCGTCCCCTATCTGCGTCAGGGGGATTATCCTTCGGCTGAAAATTACTCAAAAGGAGTCCAACTGCTTTATGAGCAGCTTTTCAATGAAGTGAAGGAGAAAGGACTTCCCGTTATCGCCATGGGACATCTGCAAGCCACCGGCTCGGAAATCTCGGAGGACGACCGTTCGGAACGTACCGTTATCGGAGGCTTGGAATGTGTATCCCCCGATGCTTTTGATGAGGCTATCGCCTATACTGCATTGGGGCATCTGCATCGCTCCCAGCGTGTGTCCCATCGGGAGAATGTGCGTTATTCCGGAACTCCTATGCCCATGTCTTTTGCTGAGAGGAACAATGCTTCGGGAGTGGTCATGATAACGATAAGTGCTGAGGGTACCGGCATAGAGAGATTGGCATTTGAACCGCTAGCCGGCGTGATGAGTATTCCTCGTCAGGCCCGTCCGCTGGAAGAAGTGCTGCAAGCCATCGGCGATTTGCCCGATGGGGATGTCACGTTGCGGTCGCCCTATCTGGAAATAAAGATTTTGATGACCGAGCCGGAACCTTCTTATAAGTATAAGATAGAGGAAGCGTTGAAAGGAAAAGCGGTCCGCCTGGCACGCATCGCCGCTATGCTTCCACAAAAAAAGGCAAGCGGCATTGTCGCCACTTCCTACGAGGAGTTGCAAACCATCCGTCCGCTGGATATGGCACTGGATGTCTTTAAACGGAAATATGGAGGGACGGAGATGCCCGATACCATGAAACAATTGCTGGAAAGTGTAATCAAGGAGGCAGGAGTATGAAAATAGTAGCGATAAGAGGAAAGAATCTGGCTTCATTGGAAGGTGAATTTATGATAGACTTTACCGTCGAACCTTTGTGCTCGGCAGGTATATTCGCCATTACAGGCAGTACCGGAGCCGGAAAGTCAACCTTGCTGGATGCTTTGTGTCTGGCTTTGTTTGACTGTACGCCACGTATGAACAAGGCGAAAGAGAATAACGTCTCTGTCATGGATGTTGCCGACAGAGGAATTGCACAGAACGATAGCCGTTCCATCCTTCGCCGGGGTACTGCCGAGGGGTACTCGGAAGTGGATTTCGTCGCTTTGACAGGAGAGGTGTTCCGTTCACGCTGGACGGTGCGACGTTCGCGTGGGAAGGTTAGCGGTTCCTTGCAAAAAGTGGAAATGACGTTGACCAACCTTACCTCCGGAGTGGAACAGCAAGGAACAAAGACCGAATTATTATCCCGCATCAGTGAACTGATCGGACTCTCTTTCGAACAGTTCAACCGCTCTGTGTTGCTGGCTCAAGGAGATTTTGCTACCTTCCTGAAGGCTCGTCAGCCTGATAAAGCCGAAATCTTGGAAAAACTGACCGGAACGGAAATTTACTCGCGTATCTCTGCTTCTATTTATGAACGCACCAAGCGGGCGGAAAGTGAATATAAATTATTGCAGGAACGTATCAAAGGCATTGAGTTGCTGACAGATGAGCAATTACAGCAACTTTCGGCTGAAAAGGAAGAATTACAAGTCCGCTTGTCCGTTTCGAAGAAGAAAGAGGAGGCGTTGTCCGGCAAGTTGAAATGGCTGGAAGAAGAAGGACGCTTGAATACAGGATGCATACAGTCGGAAGAATCACTTTCCGGCATTAGAAAAGAAATAGAAGTCGCCCGTCCGCGTTATGAACTGTTGGCCCGTATAGAGCAGGCTCAGGATATCCGCGATGTGTATATGGAACAGCGTAATGCCCGGCAACAGATAGCTGCCGGTCGTTCCCGGTTGAGCGAAATACAGGTCGCCATCCGGCAGAATGCGGCTTTACAGACTTCCGCGAACGTGCAGTGGGAAGCCGCTCAGAAAGAACTGGCGGAATTTAAGGCCTATTTGTCACAGCAAGAACCGCAATTGGATAAAGCCAGAGCATTGGATGTGCAGTTGGTGGAAAATAGAAAGCAATTGGCGGAAAGTCAGAAAGAAGCGGCTTTGGCATTGCAGGCTAAAGATAATCTGCGTCAATCCGTTTGTAAGACAGAGAAGGATATAAGTTTGTTGATGGAGAAGCAAACCGCCTTGCAAACCTGGTTTGAACGATATACTGCTTATTCCCAATTGATTCCTGCCGTTGAACTGATTACCAGCTTGCTTACCAATCTGGAAATGGCAAGGGCGCAAAGCGTATCGAACCGTCAACTGCTGGATAAAGTAAAGAAAGCGAGTGAAGCGGAGGAACAGCGGTTGAAATCGGTACAACAGGAAGCCGAGCGTCTGAACCGACTGTTGCCGGCAGAGGTGCTGTTGCTTCGTGAGCAGTTGGAGGAAGGAAAGCCATGCCCGGTCTGCGGGAGTTTCCATCATCCGATGAGGGAACAGACCAATGTCCAATCCTTGCAGGAAGAGGAACTGAACCGTGCGAAAGAACAGGTTGCTAAAGAAACGGAACAACTGAAAAACACGCTGAATGCCCGCCAACTGGAGATGGCCCGTCTTTCCGCATTGATTGAAAATTATGTGGCGCAAGTTGATGATACGCTGAAAAAAGTAGAAACATACGTATCCATTATTCCCAATTGGAAAGATTTGTTGGAGCAGGGCACATTGAAACATTATGTCCAGCAATTCGGCAGGCAATGGAATGCCCGTTTGCAAGAGCAGACCGAAATAAAAGAGGCTCTTACCTCAAAATCAGCCCAAAGAGATAGTTTGAAAAAAGAAGAAGCCAATGCCATTGGTTTGTACGAAGAAAAGAAACAAAAAGAAGAAAGACAGCAGGCAGAATTGAACGAACGTGCTCGTCTGCGGTCTTCCCTGCTGAATGGTGAATCCACCGAAACAGTGGTTGCAACCCATGCAAGACGGCAAAAGGAACTGGAACAACAACTGGAAAAAGCCATGAACTTGCATCATTCTTTAACTGTGCAGGCGGAATCTTACAAAGGGCAGACCGCACAGATGGAAAAGGAATTAGTCCGTCTGACTGCTGTCTTGCAACAAGACGAATTGAAAATAAACGAGTGGCTCACGCTTCAAAAGGAAACGTATGCCGAGTTGGAACAATTGCTTTCCAAAGACAAAAGCTGGATACTGGCTGAGAAACAAGCGTTGGGCACACTGAAAGAGAAGGAAACCACTCTTCAGGCGGTCCTTGCGGAGCGAAGGCAGAAAAGGGAGGAGCATCAGCAAGCTCCTCTGAAACCGGATACCACGGAAAACAAGGAGTCGCTGATTGAAACATTGACTGCCTGCACTGCTGCCAAAGAAATGGAAACCGGACGTTTGGCCCAAATAGAGGTGACGATACAGAACCATATAAAAGGTAAGGAACGCATAGCCGGCATCGAGAAAGAGTTGGAGGAAAAAAACTCTATCTACGAGAATTGGGCGAAACTGAACGAACTGTTCGGTTCCCAGACTGGCGCCAAGTTTAAGGAAATAGCCCAAGGTTATACGCTTGATGTCCTTTTGCTTTATGCCAACAGGCATTTGCAAGACCTTGCCCCCCGTTACGAACTGCAACGCATTCCTGACACGCTGGCCTTGCAGATTGTGGATCTTGATATGATGGGTGAGGTGCGTAGTGTCCATTCCCTTTCGGGCGGGGAATCTTTCTTGGTATCTCTCGCCTTGGCATTGGGCTTGTCTTCCTTGTCCTCCAACCGGATGAATGTGGAATCGTTGTTTATTGACGAAGGTTTCGGATCGCTGGATATGGACACTCTGCGCATTGCGATGGATGCTTTGGAGCGGTTGCAGATGCAAGGGCGTAAGATAGGGGTGATTTCCCATGTGGCGGAGATGATGGAACGTATCCCCGCGCAGGTGCAGGTGGTGAAGACCGGAAGCGGAAGGAGCAAGGTGCAGGTGATGGGACCAATATAAGGATTGGACTCCATTACAGATGATGAGTTATAAAGGCAAGTTACAAGGATAGCATGTGGCAGGTGATATTCTATGTGGAAAGATCTGTCATATTTCGTGTATGTGAAAGTGCTTTGTATGGTTTGTTTAAAAAAATGTTTTCCAACAAAAAAAAGTTCTTGACATTGTTGCTTTTTTGGTAAAATACATGTATGTTTGGAATGTTCATCAAAATGGACAAGGAATTATAAACAAAAGCGTTTAGCTGGTTCTGTATAAGTGAAAAGTCGAAATTTCCGATACAAGGCTGATTCGGTTAAATTGAAAAATATGTTGCAATGAATAAGAACGGTATCGGTATAAATGCCGGACTATCAGATGAAAGCTGCAACTTACCGTTTTTACAGGCATTCAATAAAATAAAAAAGTGACGGACTATGAAAAAAACATTAATTGGATTATTGGGCTCGACAGTTATATGCGTACTGTTTCTTGCAGGTTGTATTGATGAACATTACGGGGAGGATAGCAATACCATTGTTACCAATCTGACCGGTTATGCATGGGAGAGAACATTTCAGATACGTACTGAGGATGGCAGGAATGCGGAAGTCTGTGAACATTATGAGTTCGGGCTGAATGGTAAGGCTTCCTGTAAATCACGGACGACGTGTGATGGCGAGGAAGTGGAAGAGCATGTACATTATTTCCGATATGATTTTATCACTCCCAATAACAGATATCTTCTTCTGGATTACTGCTACTGGCAGATTGACAGGATCAGTTCTTCAGTATTGAGCATATATGAAACCTTTGAGAATCCTGTGGTTGTGATGGGGCAGACCAGGGAATATAAGAGTTTCTCGGCTGTCCCGTTGGGGGATGACTGATGCGCTATGTCTGATGTGTTTTTAGGAACAGAGGCGTTACAGGCATAAGTGAGGGAAAAATATGATTTTTGTCTCCATATTGAATACTGTTTTTACTTATTGCTTATGAGAATCGGACCGGTGTTTTTGATGGGATTTTGTATTAATGTTATAACTGTACGATTACACCGGAAATTCCATATCAAAGACAAGGACGTTTTTTAAAAAGATCAAGAGCTTTTTAAAAAAGAACAGGAGCTTTTTCAAAAACAACAGGATGTTTTTGATGCTTTTCTACTCGTATTGCATAACATGGCAAAATACCTTGTTTTTCTTTCAGAAGTTTCAGCTTCTCCGCAAACGTCCTGTTCATCGGCTTTTCGGCTGAAGGATATACACGATAAAATCCTTCAGCCGAAAAAGATCTTTCAGCGTGACAGGGTAAGCGATGTCGTATTGGTTGGTTTTCTATCGGTATTCGGATTTACCTTTATACATTTATTGACTACGGCTGAAAGAAAGAACTACGCGGTTGAAGGATCTCGGTGCATCAATCTGTCAGCCGGAATGCCGATGAACAGGACGTTTGCGGAGAGGCTGAAACTTCTGAAGGATTTTTGGGGGCATTCTTCAAGAGAGGGGTATTTCTCTTCAAAAGATGGATACGCATATCAAAAAGAAGGTGGAAAGACTTTGAAAACTTGTCGCAAGATGTCGCAATTCTTGTAGCAAGTTTTTCGGAATCTTGTAGCAGGATTTGCAGATTCTTGGTATAGGAATATCTTGTTTGATTTTATAGCTGTCCGGTAAAAATGCCGAAGTTCCCCCAAAAAGGTCTAGCTTTGGGATAAACAGATTCGGTTTTAATGGTAAACAAATATGATTGTATCATTCCACAAACATGTAGCTTGTTTGCGATATATATTCCGATAATTTTAGTATATTTTGTAGAATGTGTCTGTGCAAATTAGACGTAGCATTTACCGTCTGTGAAAAGTAGGATACTTATTATTGAACCTGAATCCGAATCCCAGCATCAGATAGTTGGGATCATGGAAATCCTGTAAATTATATCCGATATGAAGGAATGAGTTGCGCGTAACTTCTATCTTCAGTGCCAATATCTGGTAGAAAGATTTTAAATCTCCGCCTGCATGAATCACATTTGTACCCAATCCTATTCCTACTGTGAAGTAAGGCATCACGTACTCGGCACGTCCCGAAACTCCCAGTGCCAGTTGTTTGCCGGCAGACGGCTTGAGGAGCTCATCGCCGTATCCGTCCGGGCTATACACATTCGCACTGCCGTCATAAACCCCGTCTAATGAAATACCCGCACGGAATTTATACCCGAAATTATACATTGGCGCGAAATTAAATCCCAGTACCGGATAAGTTTCAGGAGAAGCAACCATTTGCCCCTCTCCAATCGTTACTCCTTTTCTGCGCCATGAACCGAACAATACCAGGTCATAACTGATATGACGGGGAAATTTAGGTACGGGTGATTGATACAAGGGCTTTGCAAAACATTCTTCTTTTCTATTGATATTGTAAACCAATCCTACCTTTAGTCCGATGGAATTGAGTCCCGCATTCGGGAATTTGGTATTACCGTTAGAGAAATGCGTTACTGCCACACCTGTTGTGAAATCAAATTTGGGAGAAAGCATCCAGTTGAAATAGAAGTTTGTATTCAGATAGGCGTTTACTTTCGAACCTATCACTTTATTATATGGATTCAAATCGCTGTGGTATGGTTTCCAGCCAAATGAAGCGCCGAAATTCCATTCATAGTTTAATGACAATCGTTGGTTGAAACGGGCGATACGCGCTCCTTGAAATAAATAGACAGTAAGCGGGTTGCCCAATTGCGGCTTCTCATACATATTGTAGTAGCCCACGCCAATACCTTGGTAGGCCCCTCTGTAAATACGGTCGTTATAGGTGTTCGGATGAAACTGGAATGAGTACTTCAAGTGAAGCGACAGGGAATTCTCTATGGGTTTCCAATTCAGATTTTCTCCTCTGAAAAAGGAACTGGTGGGGAAAATATATCCGGGACGTGCCTCAATGCCGATGCGGTGGATAAAATGACGTTTCAATGACAGGGAATCTACATAAAGCCGGTCGGGGATGTTGGTTTTGTCTGAAATGGAAACCGCTGTTGTGTCTATAGGGTTTCCCTCTGTATATTGATTGATTGTGTCTTTAGCAAAGGTCATGTTACTTAAGAACAGTAATGCATCCAGAAGTATCACGAGTTTCCATTTTTGTATTGTGCCTTTCATATGCCGTGTAATGTTTTTGTGCGTTTTACCGATCTATCGTATGGTCTGATTTTTTTATTTGTGGCACAAATATAATCATAGTATTTGAAAAAAGAAATTTGTTAGATATAAAAAGGTTTTGTATAACCTTGATAACCACTATTTAAACTATTTTGAGGATGGATTGTAATGTCATCCTCTACCATCGGCTCCCCACATCATTTTATTGCGGAGTGTGTTGAAAAAGATATGGCTGTTTCGTTTTACTACATTTATTTTATAGTCGGCTTTGCGGATAGTGAGCCGGCTTCCTTCACGGCAAGTTTCGCTACGTCCGTCGATGGCAATCAGGAAATTGTGGCTGCGGCTCTCTATATTCAATGTGATTTCCCAGTCGTCGTTGATGACAATGGGGCGTACATTCAGGCTATGCGGTGCTACCGGAGTGATGGCGATGGTGTTGCTGTGTGGCACGATGACAGGTCCCCCGATGCTCAGCGAATAGGCTGTAGAACCGGTAGGAGTGGCGATGACCAGCCCGTCCGCCTGGTAGGTGGTGAGATAGGCTCCATTGATGGCTGTGTGGATGGAAATCATGGAAGAACTGTCACGCTTCAGTACCGCTATCTCATTCAGACCGAAAGGGTAACCTTTCAGTTCCTGTTCTTTGCAGGATACTTGCAATACGCTGCGGTCTTCTATCCGGTAGTTTCCATTGTAGATGTCATTGAATGTGTCTTCCATCTCTTCAGGAGAAACATCAGCCAGAAAACCTAATCGTCCGGTGTTGATACCTAGTATGGGAATGTTGCGTGAACCCACACGGCTGGCGGCTTTCAGGAAAGTGCCGTCGCCTCCGATACTTAGTATCATGTCGGCTTCAAAATTATTTCCATCGAAAACACCGGCGTGACGGATGCTTATCTTGAGGTCGTCCGTCAGAAACTCGTAGAACTCCCGGCAGATGTGAACTTCAGCGTTATGTTGTGATAGAATGGATAGCAAACGTTCCACATGAGCCGATTTCTTGGCTTGATAAGTGTTTCCGAAAAGGGCGAATTTCATTGGGCGTATATTCATTAGTTAATTTTATAAATCTTTTGTTTGTCAAAATGGACCAGGTTTTAATAAAACCTGCTAACTTTGCACATCAGAACTGCAAAGATAATAATATATTGCCAAGATGACAAAGTTAAGTGTAAATATAAACAAGGTAGCCACCTTGCGTAATGCCCGGGGAGGCAACAATCCGGACGTGGTGAAAGTAGCCTTGGACTGTGAGGCGTTTGGTGCGGAAGGTATCACTGTACATCCCCGTCCCGATGAACGGCATATCCGCCGCAGCGATGTGTACGAACTTCGTCCGCTGCTTACCACAGAGTTTAACATTGAAGGGTATCCCTCACCGGAATTCGTTGATCTGGTGCTGAAAGTGAAACCTCATCAAGTAACGTTGGTGCCCGATGCGCCCGATCAGATTACGTCTAATGCCGGATGGGATACCAAGACCAATCTTTCTTTCCTTACCGAACTGATGGATACGTTCGGCCAGGCAGGTATCCGCACCTCTATCTTTGTCGGTACGGACAAGGAGATGATAGAATATGCCGCCAAAGCGGGAGCCGACCGGGTGGAACTTTATACGGAACCATACGCTACGATGTACCCTCGGAATCCCGAAGCGGCCATTGCTCCTTTTATAGAAGCGGCGAAGGTGACACGTAGCCTGGGAATGGGGCTGAATGCAGGTCATGACCTTAGTCTGGTGAATCTGAAATATATGCATACGCATATTCCTTGGCTGGACGAGGTGTCTATCGGTCATGCATTGATAAGCGATGCGCTTTATATGGGATTAAAACAAACTATTGAAGAATATAAAAATTGTCTTCGTTCATGATGAATATCACTTTACTGGCTGCACAGGCGGCTTTGGCGGATACCCTTGCCGGGGGTAATCCCGTATTGACTCCCGTTTCAGAGGAGGCTCGGATGAATCTTTGGGATATGGCGATGAAAGGTGGATGGATCATGCTTGTGCTGGCATTGTTGTCTGTCGTCTGTTTTTATATTTTCTTTGAACGCATGGCGGTTATCCGCAAGGCGGGGAAGGATGATCCTTTGTTTATGGAACGTATTCGTGATTATATCCGCACGGGTGAGATAAAGTCGGCTATAAACTATTGCCGCATCACCAATACTCCTTCTGCCCGTATGATTGAGAAAGGTATTACCCGTATGGGACGTCCTGTTGCCGATGTGCAGGCTGCTATCGAAAATTCCGGCAATATAGAAGTGGCAAAACTGGAGAACGGACTGCCTGTTGTGGCGACTATTGCCGGCGGTGCTCCGATGATTGGTTTCCTTGGTACTGTAACCGGTATGGTGCAGGCTTTTTGGGAAATGTCCAATGCCGGGAACAACATTGATATCACGTTGCTTTCAGGAGGTATTTATGAAGCGATGATTACTACTGTGGGTGGTCTGGTTGTGGGTATTGCGGCTATGTTTGCCTATAATTATCTGGTAACCCGTGTGGACAAGGTGGTAAGTCAAATGGAAGCGCGTACCATGGACTTCATGGATTTACTGAACGAACCCGTTCAAAAGTAATAGCGTATGGCACTGAAAAGAAGACATAAAATATCACCTAACTTCAGTATGGCGTCTATGACAGACATCATATTCCTGTTGCTGATATTCTTCATGATTACCTCTACCATGGTGTCGCCCAATGCCATCAAGGTATTGCTTCCGCAAGGCAGGCAGCAGACTTCGGCAAAGCCGCTTACGAGGGTAATCATTGACAAGAACCTGAACTTCTATACTGCTTTCGGCAATGAGGATGAAATGCCGATAGACTTGGAAGAACTGCCCGCATTCCTGCAAAGGTGTGCCGAGAAGGAACCCGATATGTATGTGGCTCTTTATGCGGATGAGGCTGTGCCTTACCGCGAAATAGTAAGGGTACTGAATATTGCTAATGAAAATCACTTCAAGATGGTGTTGGCTACACGTCCGCCTGAGAAGAAACGTTAAGCTGTAAGCATGAAGAAAAATAAGATAACAGGACTGATTGGTACGGCTGTACTGCATATACTTCTCCTTATCCTGCTGCTGGTGATTGCTATCCGCCGTCCGCAGGTTCAGGAAGAGGGGGGTGTTCCTGTTATGCTGGGAAATACAGAGCTTTCTCAAGGGAATGCCGACCCTTATACGCTGACGGATATAGATATAATGAATGAGCCTGAGGCTCCGGCTCCCGATGTATCTGAACCGGAAACGGTTCCTCCCGTTGAAACGAAAGAGGAAATCATCACGCAGACAGAAGAGGAAACGGTGGCAGTCCCTAAAAAGGAACCTAAAAAAGAAACCCCTAAAAAAGAAAAAACCAAGAAGGAAACTCCTAAAAAGGACGTACCGAAAAAGGAGGCGGTGAAGCCGAAAGAGAAGACTGAGGCCGAGAAACGCGCTGAAGCAGAAAAAGCGGCGGCTGAGAAGAAAGCGGCTGCCGAAAGGGCGGCAGCGGAAGCGGCGGCGAAGAAGATAGCCGGTGCTTTTGGCAAGGGAACTCAAATGGGAAATAAAGGAACCGGTACCACAGGCTCCGGTCTGGAGGGCAGTCCGACGGGAAACTCTTCGGAAGGGAAGTCCGGCGGAGTGGGCGGTTACGGAACATTTGACCTCAACGGACGTTCTTTGGGTAGTGGCGGTTTGCCGATGCCTGTCTATAATGTGCAGGATGAGGGACGGGTGGTAGTGACTATTACCGTAAATCCCGCAGGACAGGTGATAAGTACCAGTATCAACAAACGTACCAATACAGTAAACGCTTCGTTGCGGAAGGCGGCGGAAGAGGCCGCCCGTAAAGCACGCTTTAACCAAGTGGACGGAGTGAATAACCAGACAGGTACTATTACATATTACTTTAAACTGAAGTAGCTTATGAAAACAATTTATGTATTTTTGGCAGAAGGCTTCGAGGAAGTGGAGGCGCTGACCCCGGTAGATGTGTTGAGACGTGCAGGTTTGCCTGTGAAGACTGTTTCCGTAACAGGTGTGCTGACCGTAAACGGTGCGCATGGTGTTCCGGTAGTAGCCGATATGGTGTTTGAAGAAGTAAAAGAAGGGGATGCGGAGATGATTGTATTGCCTGGTGGTCTGCCCGGAGCGACAAATCTGGATGCTCACGAAGGTTTGGGCAAGTTGATTATGACATTTGCTGAAGCCGGACGTCCGTTGTCTGCCATCTGTGCCGCTCCGTTGGTATATGGAAAGCGTGGTTTGTTGAAAGGTAAGAAAGTAACTTGCTATCCGGGATTCGAAAAGTATCTGGAAGGTGCTGAGTATACGGCCGCTTTGGTAGAGAAAGACGGTAATTTTATTACCGGTAAAGGCCCCGGTGCCGCTATGGCATTCTCATTTGCCATTGCCGAGAAATATGTCGGTGCGGAAAAGGTGACAGAATTGAAGCAAGGGATGATGATTGCAGAATGAACAGGCATGTCATTATAGTTGCAGGAGGCAAAGGGTTGCGTATGGGAGGGGATATTCCCAAACAGTTTTTGCCTGTAGGGGGCAAACCTGTGTTGATGCGTACCATAGAGGCTTTTTACGCTTTTGATTCTTCTATACATATTATATTAGTTCTTCCGGTGAGCCAGCAGGCTTACTGGAAAGATCTTTGTGAAACGTATCATTTTGCTTTGCGTCATGATATTGCCGATGGGGGCGAGACTCGTTTCCATTCTGTAAAGAATGGGTTGGCATACGTGAAGGGAGAAGGCTTGGTAGGTGTTCATGATGGCGTGCGTCCTTTTGTTTCCCGGGAAGTGATAGCCGGATGTTATGAGGCAGCGCAGACTAAGCAAGCGGTTATTCCTGTAATTGATGTGGTGGAAACCGTGCGTCATCTTACGAAGCCGGGAAGTGAAACGGTTCCGCGTAATGACTATAAACTGGTTCAGACTCCTCAGGTCTTTGAAGTGCAGTTGTTGAAAGAGGCATATCAACAGGAATATACGGATGCCTTTACTGATGATGCTTCTGTAGTGGAGGCGATGGGCAGGGAGGTCTGTCTGGTGCAGGGAAATAGAGAAAATATTAAATTAACCACCCCTTTTGATTTGAAAATAGCGGAAGTCTTAATTTGAAATGTTCGATATCACTACGCGTGACATAAAATATTTGCAAGGAGTAGGCCCGCAGCGTGCAACCGTCTTGAACAAGGAATTGAATCTTTTTTCCTTGCATGATTTGTTGTACTATTTTCCATATAAATATGTAGACCGCAGCCGCCTTTATTATATCCATGAAATAGACGGAAATATGCCTTATATCCAGTTGAAAGGCGAAATCCTCAGTTTTGAGACTTTGGGTGAGGGAAGACAGCGCAGACTTGTCGGTCATTTTTCTGATGGTACGGGCATCATTGATTTAGTCTGGTTTCAAGGAATTAAATATCTGCTAGAGCATTATAAGACCAGGACAGAGTATATTGTCTTTGGTAAACCGACCGTATTCAATGGCCGTATCAATGTGGCTCATCCCGATATGGACCCTTCAGGCGAACTTACCTTATCTACGATGGGGTTGCAGCCTTATTATAACACAACGGAAAGGATGAAGCGCGGTTTCTTGAACTCTCATGGGCTGGAGAAGTTGATGAAGAATGCGCTTGCCCTGCTACAGGAACCTCTTGCTGAAACATTGCCCCCTCGGTTAGTGGAGGAGCATCATTTAATGTCTTTGGATGAGGCCATCCGTAATATTCATTTCCCCAAGAATCCCGAATTGCTGCGGAAAGCCCAATATCGTTTGAAGTTTGAAGAGCTCTTCTATGTGCAGCTCAATATTCTACGTTACAGTAAAGACAGGCAGCGTAAATATCGGGGCCTGCGTTTTGAACGGGTGGGTGAGATCTTTAATACTTTTTATTCACAGAATCTTCCTTTTGAACTGACCGGAGCGCAAAAACGGGTGATAAAGGAGATAAGAAAAGATATGGGAAGCGGACGGCAGATGAACCGTTTGCTGCAAGGTGACGTGGGAAGTGGGAAAACATTGGTGGCCTTGATGTCCATGCTTATCGCACTGGATAATGGCTATCAGGCATGTATGATGGCTCCTACAGAGATTCTTGCCGCCCAGCATTATGAAACCATTCGGAAATTCCTGTTTGGCATGGATGTGCGCGTGGAACTTTTAATGGGATCTGTCAAAGGAAAGAAGCGTGAGAAGATATTGAAGGATTTGCTGACGGGGGATGTTCAGATTCTTATAGGCACGCATGCCGTTTTGGAAGATACTGTGGGTTTTTCTTCTTTAGGAATGGTGATTATAGACGAGCAACATCGTTTCGGAGTGGCTCAGCGTGCCAAGTTATGGAGCAAGAATGTTTGTCCGCCTCATGTGCTGGTCATGACGGCTACCCCTATTCCCCGTACCTTGGCTATGACACTGTATGGTGATCTTGATGTATCAGTTATTGACGAATTGCCGCCGGGCCGTAAACCCATCCAGACTATCCATCAGTTTGACAATCGCCGTGCCAGTCTTTATGCTTCCATTCGCAAACAGATAGAAGAAGGGCGGCAAATTTATATTGTTTATCCTTTGATAAAGGAGAGTGAAAAAATGGATATCAAGAATCTGGAAGAGGGGTATGAACTGATTTGTGCGGAATTTCCCGATTGCCAGGTCAGCAAGGTGCATGGTAAGATGAAACCGGCGGAGAAGGATGCTGAGATGCAGCGTTTTGTCAGTGGTGAAACCCAGATTATGGTGGCCACTACAGTGATTGAGGTCGGGGTGAATGTCCCGAATGCCTCGGTGATGGTCATTGAAAACGCCGAACGTTTCGGACTTTCACAATTGCATCAGTTGCGTGGGCGTGTGGGACGTGGCGCTGATCAGTCTTATTGTATTTTGGTCACCACTTACAAACTGACCGAAGAAACTCGCAAGCGGCTTGAAATAATGGTACAGACCAATGATGGTTTCGAGATAGCGGAAGCCGATTTGAAGTTGCGCGGTCCCGGTGACTTGGAGGGAACCCAGCAGAGTGGTGTCGCTTTTGACTTGAAGATAGCCGATATTGCCCGTGACGGTCAATTATTGCAATATGTCCGTGATGTGGCAAATCGTATTGTAGATGAAGACCCTGCAGGAACTCATCCGGAAAATGCTATTCTTTGGCAGCAATTGCAAGCATTGCGTAAAACAAATATAAATTGGGCGGCTATCTCTTAGTTTATGTTACTGCATTGTTAAAAGCAAGGATATATGTTGCATAACATGTTTGTAGCGTTTCCCCTTTATTTATAGAGGTTTCTGAACATTTTATCGAAGCATTGTATATAACTTACATACAAAAAGAGTTAAAGAAGTTCCTTCTTTCTCAAGGAAAATCTTTATCTTTGGAAGAATTTTTGGAAAAAGCACAGTATAAACCTTAAATGAACCCAATATTATGATGGAAAAAACGCTGGTTATTTTGAAACCTTGCACTCTGCAGAGGGGCTTGGTGGGTGAGATTATTAATAGATTTGAAAGAAAAGGCCTGCGTTTAGCCGGAATGAAAATGGTTCAGTTGACGGATGAAGTGCTTAGCGAACATTACGCTCATTTGAGTTCAAAGCCGTTCTTTCAGCGAGTGAAAGATGCAATGATGGTTTGTCCTGTTATTGTATGCTGCTTTGAAGGTGTGGACGCTGTCCAAGTAGTGAGAACATTAACCGGTCCTACTAACGGACGTCTGGCGGCTCCCGGTACTATCCGTGGAGATTACAGCATGAGCTTTCAGGAGAATATAGTTCATGCTTCCGATTCGCCGGAAACCGCTGAAGTGGAACTTAAACGATTTTTTAAACCAGAAGAGATATTCGAGTATAAGCAAGCCGTGTTCGGTTCCCTTTATGCTAATGACGAATATTAAAAAGAAAAACCTAAAAAAACGGATGATTTTGAAATGTGTTAAAGTAGTCGCAGCGGCAGCCTTCGCCCTGGTTAGCCTGAATGTGTCAGGACAGGATCTGTTGGCACGCCAGGCACCTATCGACCGAAAATTGAAAGCAGTAGATTCTGTTGCATTGATTCGTCAGATAAAGGCGGAAAAGTCAGCTTATCCTGCATATAGTCTCTACCCTAATTGGAGTAACGAGCGTGTACACGCTTATGGTAATACTGTTACTATTCCTGATACATTCCGTATTGATATGACCGGTTTCCGTATGCCGACAGAACACACAAAAATAACTTCTAAATTTGGTCCCCGTCGTCGTCGTATGCACAATGGATTGGATATAAAAGTATATATAGGTGATACGATCCGTGCAGCTTTCAGTGGAAAGGTACGTATGGTGAAGTATGAACGCCGCGGATATGGAAAATATGTGGTGATTCGTCACGAGAATGGATTGGAAACAGTATATGGTCACTTGTCAAAGCAGATTGTGGATGAGAACCAGTACGTAGAAGCAGGAGAACCTATCGGATTGGGTGGAAACACCGGACGTTCCACCGGGTCACATCTTCATTTTGAATGAAATCGACCTGATGGACCCGAGTGAACTCTCGGGCCTGAACGACCTTCTCGAAGGCCGTCCCTTGGTGATCGAGCAAAACGGCGGCAAGGTCATCAAGCCGCATCCGCTGTTTCGCTTCGTGGCGACCGGCAACACGCGGGGTTCCGGCGACGAATCCGGCATTTATGCCGGCACCGTCTGCCAAAACGTCGCGGCCATGGACCGCTATCGGATGCTGATCGTCGACTATCCCGAAAAGGATGTCGAACGCGCCATCTTGGCTGCTGAAGTTCCGCAGATTCCTGAGGACCTTCGCGACAAGATGATCAAGATCGCCAACGAGATTCGCAAGAAGTTCCTGAGCGAAGACCGTGAACTCAACGTCACGCTCTCCACTCGAAAGCTTGTCCAGTGGGGCAAGCTCTGGACCCAGTGCTACGGCGCTCCAAGTCCTGCACAAATGTCGCTCGACATCGCGTTGCTCAACCGTTGCCAAACGGGCGAGCGCGAGGCCATCGACCGACTCTGCGAACTCGAATTCGGCTCCACCGTCTGGACGCCCCGCCTTTAACGCCCATGAAGGGGACTTCAAGCTCCTTCATGGAGGCTGAAGTCTCCTTTCTGGGATCACCCCAGAAATCCATTTCATTTCTTCATTTTTCTCAAAAGGAGACTCTCATGTCCATGTTCAACCGCTCGTTCCTCTCCTGTGAACTCATCGGCAATCTCGGCCAGGAACCCAAGTCCGTTCAGACGAAGACCGGCAAGCCGATGGCAACCTTCACGGTGGCCGTCACCACGTCCGTCAAGGACGCCGATGGCAATTGGAGCAACCAGACCCAGTGGGTCGGCTGCACCACGTTCGGCGGCTTTGCAGAACGCGCACTCAAAGTCCTCCACAAGGGGACGATGGTGCTCGTCAAGGGGGAACCGGCAGTGCGTCAGTTCACGAAGAAGGACGGTACGAACGCCGCCATGCTCGAAGTCGTCGTCAGCGACTTTGTTGTTCTCTCTTCGCCCAAACGCGAAGCAGGCGATGAACCCCAGCAGGCCCGTCCGGCCCGTCAGGCGCAAGCTCAGACGCGCGAAGCGAATGCTCGCGACGCCTTCGAGGCCGAAGCCAAGGCTTACGACGCGTTCTGTTAAAGAGGTTTGTCCGGCATTTCGATGCTGGACGCGCTTCTAATTGTTCTTCAACCGATCCCATGCGGGGCCACAAACCCCGCCATGGGGTTTCGGCAGTCTGCATGGGATGACTTTTTTCCAACAAAGGAATCCATCATGTCCGTGCAGACTCAAAGCTTGATTGAATACTTCGCAACGAAAGCCGGGATTGCCCCCGACAAATACTTCGAGGCACTTCGCCGCGTTCCCTTCGTCAACTGTCCAAACATCACGCGGGAAGAGATGACGGGGGTGCTGCTTCTTGCCAAGAAACTCGACCTTGATCCGTTCTCGAAGGAAATCTACGCCATCCCGGGCCGCAATGACGGTCCGGTGATGCCCGTGATTGCCTTTGACGGCTGGATGAAAATTCTCCTTCGACAGTCAACGTTCGACGGCATGGAAACCCTTCCATCCGACGAGATGATCGAGGTGGACGGCTATCCGCGCAAGGTTCACGCCTGGTGCGAATGCGTCATCTACGACAAGGAACGCTCGCATCCGATTCGGGTGCGCGAATACTTTGAAGAGGTGATGCGCCCGCGCTACTTCAGGACGAACAAGGGGAGCGTCATGCTCGACCAAAATAGTCCATGGGTGCGCATGCCGTGGCGCATGCTTCGTGCCAAAACCGTCATTCAGGCCGTCCGCAATGCTTATCCGGTGGGCGGCTTTGAAGTGATGTCCGAAGATGAAGTGGAAGAAGCCACGGCAGAAGCCACGGCAGAAGCCGTTGCCGCGACGCCCGCGCTCACTACCTCGTCCTCAGCGACGAAAAAGGAGCGGATGCAGGCCAAGGTGACGCGTCCTGGATATGCAACGATTGCCGACAAGGCAGCTCTTCATGAACTGCTGGAGAGACTGATCTCGCACGTCCATCAGAAGGGCAAGAGCGTGAAGGCCGCACACGGCTGGATCATCAAGAACATCGCACTGGACTCCCAAGCCTATGCGATTGACTGGGTGACGGCACACTTCGACGGCACTTCCGTTGAAGCGCTGGCACCTGAGCCCGTTCCTGATCCGACGCCCGCGCCGGAACCTGTCGCTGTTGAAGCACCGCAAGCGAAGCCTGCTGAGAACGTACTCGATGACGCGCCCGACGCGGATTCATACGATCTCGAAAGCTTCCGCGACGACTTCGACATCGATGCCATGTCGTAATGCCGGCTTTTTTTTAAATGTCCTCTTCCGGGAAGGTGCCCTTTGCGGCACCTTCCTCTGGAGAGGAATGCGGAGAATATTCATGCAATTTGTAGAACTCGATCAAAGAACCGATGCCTGGTTTGAGTGGCGCAAGAACGGCATTACGGCAAGCGAAAGCCCCGTCATTGTCGGTCTGTCACCCTATCAGACGCCCTGGCGTCTCTGGGCGGAAAAGACGGGCTTCATGGAAAGGCCGGACCTATCCAAGAATCCCAACGTTCAACGCGGCGTGCTCCTTGAGGACGCCGTGCGCGAACGCATCGCCCAAGACATGTGCGACATCATCGAACCCGCTTGTGCCGAATGGGACATGGATCCTATCTTTCGCGCATCCTTCGACGGCCTTACGTCTTCCAACCTCCCTGTGGAGATCAAGTGCCCGTCGGAGCGCGTCTTCATGGATGTCAAGCCAACATGTGGCCGTGGATTTTGCTGGCGTCGCCGTAAGGCACTCGTTCGTCAAGGGACGGGTGGATTACAAAAAGGCGATGGAGCTCTCGGGCATCATCGTCGACGCGGATGATCTCGAAGCCTGCCGCAGCAAGCCTGTGGAAAGGTGGAGCTTCAAGCTCACGGACTCAGATGCTCCAAAGGATCTGCTCGACGAGGAGGTCAAGGCGGCAGCTGCTGTGCCGAAGCTCAACCCGCTTTGGTGTGATTGACAGGCGAATTTTCTATTTTCAACCCCGTGGGGATGCGAATCCCCGAGGGGCGCGTCTCCACATTTTTTTGAGGAGGCGACGTGAAGATAAAGCCTTCAAGCGTCAAGCGCGTGCTGACTGTCGTATGCCAGAAGGCATTGCTGTCAATCGCAGAATTCATCCTGTTGATTTCGGTAGCCGGGTACGTAGCCACATTTATCGAACGAACAAATCGGTTTGTCACCGGGACGATGATTCTCATTGGCCTGGTGATCGTGATTGTCTTGCGTTCCGTCCATCAATTGTGGCAGGATGGTCTAGAAGGAGAAATAAAATGACAGGCAATGAATTCTTTGCATTTGTTTTGTTCGGCGCGAGCGCGATCGGATTTGCCGCAGCTTTAGGGCTGTACTTGATCTGGCGCTCTGACCACAAGTAACCGCCTTTTTGTTTTTCAACCCGTATGGGACGTCATCCCATGCGGGCCGGCGTCCCTTCTTTTTTTAGGAGGACGCCATGTCCATCAACTACTTCGCTCAAGCCACCAACTTCGAATCCGCCATGTCCGCGCTCTCCGCAAGCATTCTCGCTTCGGATGGCCGTGATTGGTCTCGTCTGAACGTGGCATATTCCCATCTGCGTAGCAACGCTCAAACGTTTGGTTCCGAGCTCATCGACGCCGCGTCGAAGGACGCGTCTCTGGTGGCGCTCTTCCGTCACTACCGTGCTCGTCTCAATCAGTTCGAACGCTGCCGCGTGCGTCTCGCCCAATTCGCATCTCGCGATTTCGGCAAGGAAGTCCATCCCTCGGATATGCTTTGATTCGAGGTTGAGCCTTCCCAACAGCTTTGCTTTCGCTGTCCAACATGGACAGCGAAGGCGAGCCGTTGTTCTTTGAGGACATTGAAGTAACTCCAGTGTCCTGAAAGAACAAATTTCGATTTTTTTTCGGCTTTCCCGTTTTTCTCCAATGTCTTCGATCGACAAAGAAGCTGCCAAGTACGACCTGTTCCATCCGACCGGCAAGCGCCTTGCCATGTTCAAGAGCTGCCTCGCCGAATGGAAGCCGGCACTCGTGAACACGGAATGGAACCCGTACCCGTACGAGCTCTTGCCTCAAATGCGAACGCCCGGCGAGCTTGACTTCTTTGAGGAACAGGAAGCCTTTCGCCGCGCCCAGTTCGCCGCCTTTCTGCACATCCTGCATGAGGACGACATGGGTCTTTGGTTCAAATTTCCCGGTTTGCTTTTCGCCCCGATCCGTTGTGGTGAGGAAACGCGTTTGCCCAACGTGAAGTTCGTTGCCCGCGTTTTTTTCCTCGAAGCACTGGTACTCCTGAACGAACGCTTCTATGACGACGACTGGAAGGCCAGAATTGCCGAGTATTTTGACTATCGGTGGCCGGAATACAAGGGCAGACGCATCACGCCGGCTCTCGTGGACGACTGGATGGATTGGCTTGCAAGCCAATGATGAGTTTTTTCGCTCTGTGGAGCGCAAAGAAGGCAGCGAACGCCTTTAAGTTCGTCAACTTTGTTCTTTTTTCTGTTAACCCCAAGGGTGTACGAACGACACCCTGAGGGGATTGAAGTCATTTGTGCGCCCGCCTCATGGAGCACACAAAATGACTACGCTTTTTCCGCACGAAACTGTCAACGCCGCTACGAATGCCGTCGCTGCGCTTGAAAATCTGACGGTTCTCTCCCTCACCATGCCGGTGTGGTCGGGAACCAAGGTCATGACCCCATCCGAACTCAATGCTGCCGGCGGAACGGCTCTGCCGACCACCCTGGTGACGAACGGAGGGAAGAAGGTCATCGACCCCAAGCAACTCAACGTCTTTTCGGCTTTGCGCCGTCAGGCACACCGACTGCTCGGATCTCAGGGCGTCGCGTTTGCGGGCGGGGCTTATGCCATTCCCAACAATCTCGCCGACGCGATCATGCAAAAGCTCGAACTCATCATCAATGAGTACGAGCATGCGCGTGACGACTTTCTGGCCAACTACGACAAATATGTCGAAGAATGGATTGCGCAGAATCCAGGTTATGAAGCCTTGCTTCGTGCCGGCGTTCTTACGCAAGCCGAGGTCGAGAAGAAGTTCGGCGCGTATTACACGACGCTCAAGCTCTCGACCTCCACGCCGAGAGATCGTGAGCGCGCAGATCAGGTTGTCGAAGATCTCGGCAGCAAGGCGCTCGATGAAGTGTCGAAGGATGCAGCCGACTACGCCCGCTCGATCCTCACCAAGTCTGAGGTCTCGCGGCGCGGTTTGAATCGCATTCGCCTGCTTCGCGACAAGCTCTATGGCCTTGGATTCCTGTCCTCCGCCATTACGCCCGTCGTGACGCTGATCGACAACGTGCTCGGCAAGATCCCAATGAAGGGGGACCTGCAGGGCTCAGTGGCTTCCGAATGGAAGGCGCTCATCATGTTGCTTGCCAACCGCGAAATTGCGTTCCAGTCGTCGGCCTTCACCTTGCCGTCGGGTCAACCGGCAGCAAGGCCGACCGACACCGATGAGCGCTCGCTCGCCTTCAACTTCGACGAGGCCAAGACCGAAGAGCCGTCCGACAGTGCGCCCGCACCCGAAGACGACGATTTTGATCTTGACGACTTCGATGATGCGTCCGATGTCCCAGGCGGACAGGCGAGCACCTTCGAGGTCGCGGATGTGCCGACGGGCGTCCTCAACGTTCCGTCGAACATTGCGCCCGTCCCAAGTGAACAGCCGGCCACGATGGGATCTTTCTTCTTCTAACCAACCCTCACGGGGACATTGTTCCTAGTGGGGGCGGTGTCCCCGTTCTGGAGACATCATCATGAACGAAGAACTCTTTCGTGAGTTTGAGCGCGTCTGTGCGCTCTTCTTTGAAGATCTGGACAGATTTGTCCAAGCTTCCGAAGCGGAAGTCAAACCGATGCTGTTCGACGATCTGCGTCGTCTGACGCCTCTGGCTCAAGACGAGTATGGCAAGCGTGATCCTGTTTTTCTCAAACAGCTTCGCAACCGCCTGCCGCCCGTCGACGTGAGTCACGCTCTCTGGGATCGACTGATCTGGGATTGCCATTTCGCTGAAACTCTGCTCGATCAACTTGACAGCCATCCGGTTGCCAAGAGGATAGTCGAAGAGTTCCGGCAGAAGGCAAGAACAGCTGTCGATGCCATCGACGCTGCAGGCTACGGCGCAATGGATGAATTGGATCAACCGTTCTTCCGAGTGCCTTGAACATGAGGCAACGGCGCCGCTCAAACGAGCACGCCGAAAACCATCTTTCACCCTCTGGGGAACATCTTCCCCAAGGGGCAGGCGTTCCCCTTTTTTTCAAAGGAGAACGCTATGTTCGACATCAACTTCATCCGCTACGACGCTGACCATCTTCAACGCATCGTCGTTGACTACCAGGATCACCGCGACGACACGGTCGAGGAAACGGCAAAGGCTTTTGGCCTTCGTGTTCTGACCTGCAACCATGCTGTTGCCGACATCTTCGGCGTCGACGTTGAGGCCGATGAAAACGTCCTTCGCGCAGCCCAGCTGGAAGCCATCAAAACTGGTGAGCACGTTTTCTTTATTGAATTCGGCTCGCATAGCAGCGATTGGTTCAAGCTTTGCCTTGGGCGTCCTGCCCGCGGCTTCGACTCCGGATTCTGCGGAATCATCGTCGTGCCGCATGACGCATGGCTCGAAGCCATGCCTCGCAAAACCTACGCAAAGCGCTTTGTCCATCAAAAGCTTTGCGAAGCGTTCAACGAACGCGTGACGGCCAACCTTAACGGCTGGGTCTATGAGGCCCGCGCCGAAACGGATGACGGCTGTTTCTGCTTCCCCGGTTTCTTGGATCAGGAAGGAGCTTTGGCTGCGGCCATGGCGGAATTTCCAGACATCAAGTATCGGGAGGAGGACTTCGCCGCCATAACGACTTACACGCTTCGCGAGAAGCGCTCTTAACTTGGGGCCGCCCCTCACCCTTGGTGAGGAGTCAAGTCCCTTTTCTTCTCATCGTTCCTTCGGGACATCATGTCCCGCAAGGCATGGTGTCCCTTTTTTCTTTGAGGCAACACCATGACGATTACCAATCGTACGATCCGCACCGCACTTCCCATCATTGCTTCGACGCTTTGCCAAAAGTTCGGGGTTCAAATCGCCCTTGAGGGCGAAGAAGCCTATACCAACGGCAAACGCATCGTCCTTCCCGCCCTCACCAAGACGGACATTGATTCGACGGTGGTCTATGGCTATCTGCTGCACGAAAGCGGTCACGTGCGTCACACGACGTTCAACGTGAAGTCGAAGCAGGGCCACAATGCGGGCCTTCACCATGCGCTTCTCAACATTCTTGAGGACGGACGCATTGAAAAGAAGATGTGCGATGAGTATGCCGGTGGCTACCACTGGATTCAAACGCTCGACGCGCACATTCTCAAGAAGCCTGAGGCCATGGGTAGCGCTGAAGACATGAAGGCCGCAAAGGAGCCGTTGGCGCTTTTGATGTCCTTCATCTACTTCTTCACGCGCTGCAATGCCTCCGGCCTTACCGCACTCTATGCCAACCAGCTTCGGCAGACCGAGGCCGACATCAAGTCGCGCTTTGGCGAAGCCTTTACCCGTGACTTGACTGCCGTTCTCAACGACAGTCTCACCGCCGACTCGACGAGAGCTCTCGGCAAGATTGCCGATCGGCTCATCGCTCTGATGAAGCAGTTCTGCCAAGACAATCCCAACGATCAAAACGATCAGCAGGATGCGTCCGGAAAGAACGAAGAGGGCAATTCAAGCGGTCAGGGTGGTTCGGGCTCGTCTTCGGACGACGCTCAGAACGCCGAAGGCTCCGAAGCGGGTGAATCTTCCGAGCGCGACGCTTCTGAAGCCGGCTCTGCCTCCTCGTCGTCAGATAAGGGGCAGTCTTCGGCCAAGCAGAAGACCAAAGGCCGCAAGGCCAAGGCTCAGTCGCAGGCTGACGGTTCCGGCGAAGCCACGAATGAAAACGTTCGTGCGATTCAGTCGGTGTTAGACGCCACGGAGGAGGCTATCAATGACGCCATGAAAGGGGCGGATGCCAGCAAGGCGCTTGCGTCGGACTTGTCCGAAGAAGCGCAAAAACCCGGCAATCCCAATCGTCTTCAGACGAATGTCGCGCCGACGAGATTCTTGGACGGGCTCATGAAGCCGGTTCTTGAAAAATGTCTCTGCGACAAGCCCGAAAACGCCAAGACCGTCAAGGACGCAGGGGAGAAAATCGCCCGCCGTCTGGAAAGGTCGCTTCGCACAAAGGTTGAAAGCCTTGCTCGCAATCACCGTTTTCACACGGAACGCGGAAATCGGCTTTCGGCTACGCGCCTGGCGTCATTCGTGACGGGCAACACCAAGGTGTTCACCCGTGAGGGCGAGCATCGGGACGTCAATACTGCCGTTCACATCATGATCGACATGAGCGGCTCCATGGATGGCAACTCGTCCCTCGGTGCCAAGAAGGCGGCCTACGCATTTGCGAAGGCATGTGCTTCGATCAAGGGCGTCAATGTAGGGGTGAGCGTCTTCAACAATGCGTGGTCAATTGATGGCAAGGAGTTTCGGAGCGTGCAGACGCTGGTCAAGCACGGCGAGCGTTCGATCAAGTCGGGTCTTGAAAACCTGACGCGATACAACCCATTCGGCGGTACGCCGAGCCAGGACGCCATTATGGCGGCCCAACATCAGTTGCTTCAGGTTCGAGACGTCACCCGCCGCATCCTGATGTTCGTCACGGACGGAGACGTCTGGAGCGCCAAAACGCTGATCGAGCTCATGAAGAACACCGGCATTGAAAGCCGTGCGCTCTTCATTGACGCAAACAAACTTCCTGGTTTTTTTGACCGGGAAGTCATGGCGAGTTCAAGCATGGACGAAGATGAGCTTGCAAAGCTCATTCTCGACCTCATGAGCGACGCTGTTTTTCATTAAGTTCAAGGCGGGCCGGGCATTCAAGCCTGGTTCCGCTTTGAGCATTTTTCATTTTTCCGGTTTTTCATCAAGGAGGCGTTATGTCGTTCACTGCCGGTCAAATCAAAGCAGCAGCCCGAGGTCGTTGGGATGTTGTATTCAGCGTGTTGGCACCTTCTCTCAAGGCGGCCATGCGCGCAGGCAGGAAGCATCACGTCTCCTGTCCAAAGCACGGTGGTACGGACGGCTTTCGTCTGTACCCCGATTGGCTCGAATCGGGCGGTTGCATCTGCAACACTTGCGGATCGCGCTCCGACGGGTTCGCCACCCTTCAGTGGCTCAATGATTGGGATTTCCCAACCACGGTCGAGAAGGTGGCGGACGTGCTTGGCTTCCAAAAGGAAGAAAGCCGTCCCGTTCAGCTCTTCGCCAAAGAGAAGCAACGCCGAGTACAAGGGCAATTGATTGACTTCGGGCGAGCGCCTTACGCGTTCGTCAAGGGGCATGCACCATGCTTTTACGCTCGGCTCAACAACGGCGACAAGACCGAGGTTCTTTGGAGCCATACGCTTGATCGCGCGATTGAGCTTGCCAAGGTTCGCTCCGGCGAGTGGGTGGAGTTCATCAAGATCGGTTTCCGAGAGGGAGTCGGCAAGAATGGACGTACCTACAAGGCCGCCGTCTGGTCGGTTCGCAGGATCGAAAGTCCTGAGGAGCGCAAGGCGCGTGAGTCCGGAGTCGCCAAGGCCGACAAGGTCAAGGCGCAGGCTATTGCCAATATCTGGTCTGAAGCCTCGCCCTTGACGGAGGATACGAAGGGAACCCGTGCTGTACTCGCCTATCTCAGGTGGGGACGCGGCATCACCCTTTCGGCAAAGCGCCTCGCGCATGACGACTCGATTCGGGCCGTCGATGCGATGCGTACGCTCGAAGGCGACAAGTCGTATCCGGCCATGGTGGCAGCCGTTCGCAATCCTCAAGGCAAGATCGTCACGCTTCATGTGACGTATCTCACCGAAGAGGGAGCGAAGGCCCCTGTGGCAACGCAAAAGCGTCTCATGGCGCTTCCGAGCACCCGGACGATTCGCCACGCTGCCATTCGGTTGGCGGAGCCCGGTGGCTTGCTGGCCGTTGCCGAAGGCATTGAAACTGCATTGTCCGTCTCTACGGCCATGCGGATTCCATGCTGGGCGACGATCTCGGCGGGCGGGATGAAAAGCCTGATCATTCCCGACAACGTTCGCTATCTGCTCATCATGGCGGATAAGGATGCGACTCATGTCGGAGAGAAGGCTGCCGAAGAACTTCGGCGGCGCATGGTAGCGCTGGGTCGAGACGTGTTCGTCTTCACGCCCGAGGATCCGATTCCCGAAGGTGCCAAAGGCATCGACTGGAATGACGTGCTCCTCACCAAGGGCAAGGACGGGTTCGCCGGCCTGAGCTTCAACGATTGACGCAACGCCGGGAGTCCGAAAGGACTTCTGGCCTAGCGCCTGCGGCAAGAATCCATTGGAAAGGAGGGCTTTCCAATTGATTTTTGCTCGCTCGACATGAGCGCAAAATGGCTGCTGTCGCCAGTAAGACAGATGTTTTTAACTCCCCTATCGGGACACTCAGTCCCGCCGGGGTTAGGTGTCTCCTTGGGGGGGGGGTCATTAACTTCAAGGAGAACCCCATGTTCTGCAAAATCCCAATGTTCACCTTCGGTGAACGGTTGATCGATTACCTCCAGGCATATGAATGCTTTCTGGAGGCTCTTGGACTCGAAAGTTCCTTTATGTCATTCGCTGTCGGTCGTTTTTGCCCGACGCCGGAAGCTGCCGATCTCATCGTTCTCGACTTCTGGGACAACCTGCGAAAGCTTAATGCGAAGGACAAGTATTTCGATGCGACCAACGACTGCCTGATCCTCACGGATCTGGACGCCGGCAAGGACCGTCAGACTCAAATCACCGAATTTCGTGATTTGCTCTCTCAGAAATTCAAACATGTCTGGCTTGATGCGCTCCTGTGTATCAGGAATGACTGGAATGCCATTCATCCGGACTGTCGGCTTACGCGTGCGCAAAACGACATTCTGGACAACATCAACTTCCATGGTTTCTGGGATTCGCTTATGAGGCGGTGCGAAGTACGTGCCGCGCCCAAAGGGGAGGACTATCAGCTCTACGTTGAAGCCGACATCGAGCGGATTCGCAAAAAGGGACTGATCGTCTTCCAAGGTGAGGACGCCACGCCCAACACCGGCCTAGTGCTCGTCATCCGCAACCCGAAAGGGCGCTTGGGACGACCCTACCGCAACTTGAACGACTCATGGAACAACCTCATGACCATGATGTTGGAACGCCATGCGAGCAACGCGAATCCCTTCATGTTCCGACGCCTGATGCTGAAGTACATGCTCGACAGGTCGATCATGACAGACGCCAACGACGGAAATGGGTACTTCGCATTTTTCGCCAAGAGCGTGATCTCAAAGAAGGAATGGAATTCCTTTCTTGCTTCGCTCGACGAGAATGCGCTCGCTTGCATCGCTAAAAACGGTGTGACTTCCGAAACTGGTCAAAGCCTCTGCTCCGGCGTGCCAAAGCCTCAGCAGTTCTTTGTGGACGGGTTCAAGCCGGCAGTTGTCTGGTTTTAAAAGTCATAACTCTTTTTTCAATCTTTGCCCCAGTGGGACATTCTCAGTCCCGCCGGGGTGAGGATGTCCCCCCGGGATAATCAACCTAAAGGGACATCCTCATGTTTCACGTCATCTCAAACGGCTGCTTTCAACTGCATCTTGAGCGGCACATCGATGCTTGCGTTCGAGAACTGCAACTTGAAAGCGGCGAATCTCAACGTTTCGCGAACCATCTCAAGGAGCGGTTTTGCAAGGATCCGACGAATCTCGACGTGCTGGGCGGCTTCTGCCATCAACTCCGTGCCGTGCGAACCGCTTCTTTCTCGACCGATATGGACGACGACAAGATGGTGGTCAGCTCGCGCAGGGGGATGGAAATCGAAGATCTGAGAATCATGCTTGCCGCCATGTTCAAATCGTGGTGGGGAGCGTTGGTTCTCAGGACTTTTGCCGAATGGTCGAAGCTTCATTCGCCAACCATGGCCGATACGCAATTGGCCGGAAGACTCGCCGAACAGAACGCATTGTTCTTTTGGATGAGTTGCTTTGACGAAAGCGATACGGAGCGAGAATCCGAAGGCAGGGAAATCCATCTTGCCCAGTCCGCGACATCGAGCGTCAAGCTCAATGCTTTGGCTTCTTTCGTCGAGGGCTACAAACCTGCCATGAGCTGGTTCTAGACTTCTTTTTTTCAACCCGCAGGGGGACATCATTCCCTCTCGGGTTCGTGGTGTCTCCCTTTTCTTTTTTTGGAGGCTCCATGGCGCAATGGACTTATTCCCGAAACGTGCAGCTCATCAACGAGATATGCACGGTCGGCTTTCTCAACATTGACTTCGAACGATGCTTCGTCAGCCTGGACGTTGTCAGGATTAGCTCGGCCAATGGTCGGGCGATTCCCATTAACCTGCATCTGCATCCCGATACACTCGTGCATTTCTGTGCGCAGGCGGCGTCGCTTCTCAACGAGGAGCATGCCTGGGACTGGATTGAAATGACCCTCATTGAGGAGATTCGGTCCGCCGAAGAGCCCCATCATTGTCTAAACGCATGGGTGCATCATCTGCGTTGTCCGCCATCGAGAAGAGACTCATTCGTTTGGCGGCTTGTGACCTCCGCTTCGAGCGTGACGGTGGCCGATCTGCATCATGCGTATGCGCAGACCGTAGATCCTCACCAAGGGATGGGTATTTCGCCGTATTCCTTCTGGCAAAGCGATCTGCGTCAAATGCTCGCGGAAAAAGGAGAGGAATTCTTCCGTCGCAAAATGCGGCTGCAACATCCATCCCACGGGACATTTCTGCGGGAGACAGTATGCATCTGAAGTATCGTAATCGAAAGATCAGGACGTTCGTTCGTGAACGCAGCCAACGGTTTGGGATATGTTCCCAGCTCAAGATGCGGCTCGCGCAGCTTCGTGAGGCGCAGGATATTCGTTCAGTCTGTGCCATTGGCAACTGTCATCGACCGCAGAAGAATCGGCACATCGAGGCCGACATGATGGCCTTGCACGTAACCGCCAACTGGCGGTTGTGCTTCAAGGTTCATCCGACTTGTCTTGAAATTGTCGATGTCTGTGATTACCACTAATTAATTTTGAAAACAAAAGGCCGCTCACGAAAATGTGATGCGGCCTTTTTTCGTTGGGGGTACGTGAGGAAAATGACATTGGATGTCGAAAAATAATTTCACCGATTCGCCACTGCCAATGGCGAAGGACTGGATTTTGCACATGTGCAAAAGGCGTGGTTGAGTGTTACACGATGTTGGTCGTCTAGGGTCCTACGCATGTTCTTAACAAAATGGGCGACGGCAATCTGCGAAATATTGGCAGGATGCAGAAATACTACATTGAAAATGAACGCCCGATCACTCACCAAAGAGTAACCGGGCGTGTTCTTTAAAGCTTCAACTCTTACTGAGTTGAAAGCAACGCAAATCAGAAGACGTACTTAACGCCCACCTTACCACCAACGGAGGAGGTGCCGTATTCGCCGCCGCCAATCATCATGTCGGCGTTGAACATCAGATTGCCGTTTACGGCGCGCAGACCAAAGTCGGCCTGAACCGGCGACATGTCAAGGACATTCTGGCTGGCGCCATAGAACTTGATATCCTTATCGCCAAACGTCGGAACATAAGCAATCTTGAAGCTCGGGGCAAACGTCCAGCCAGAAGCGTTCACTTCGGCACCGGTGATGCGAAGCGCAATCGGCATCTGAACATAGGTGAGGTCGCTAGTGCTGGCATTGATCGCGCCGATGGTCATGTCGTCGGTTTCAAGATGAGAAACACGAAGACCGATGCTCGGGATGAACTTGAACGCACCTGCGGTAAGCTCGTACTGAGCGCGCAAACCCGCGGAGTACACGTTCGTGTCAAGCGACTGGTTCAAGGCCGTCTGAGAGGACGTGATGTCGTTTTCCGTACGGAGCCAGGAAATCTCGCCCACAACCTTGGCGGCTCCGAATGTCTGACCGACGTAGGCCGTCAAGCCGTAGCTGTTGATCTCGTTCTTGATGGAGGCAACGTCGCTGCGAACGGTCGCATCGCCGTACTGAAGAGCCAGGCCGGCCGTAAGGCCGTCGGCCACCTGAACGTCGCCACCGAACATAGCGTAGCCCGCATCGGCGCGGAAGCTGCCGTTGTTGTCGAGCTTGTCGGATTCATAGCGTTCGCCCGTCACATCAACCCAGAGATTGACGCCCGCGTTGAGCTGCTGGTCAAGAGACGTGCGGTTGGCAACCGTTTCGCTCATGACGAAGTCGGCACGGCGAGCCATCGACTGGATGCCCGTGGAAGCAATGGCGGAGAGACCGGAATCAGAGTCAAAGGACGTCGTAACAACCGTGGCACCAGCCTCGTTCGTTACGAATGCGCCCGTGAAGAACGGGTTGTCGGTCACAACCTTAGCATTGTCATCAGCGGTCACGGTGTCGGCGAGCGCCAGTGTGCCTTCCTGAGCATTGACGAGGCCGAGGTAGGAACCGGCAGCAAAGGTAACAGTAGTGCCGGCATCATCGGAAGTGGAGAAGACCTGCTTGTCGCCCACATTCTGCTGGTTGACGATCAGCATGCCGTTGGCGGCAACGCTGACCTGGTTGGCAGTTACGGATGGAGCGGCACTCGACGTCAATGCTCCGTTAATGACGATACCGCCGGAGGTGCCACCAAAGGTGACGGGGGCATCAATATAAGCGGCAGCAGATACGCCGGTTGCAGACCAATCAAGACCGTTCTTCTGAGCCAGATCATTGAAAGCGTTATAGGCGGTTCCGATCGGAGCACCAAGGGAAATAACGGAATTGCGCAACACTGCAAACTGTGCGGCAACAGGAGACGAGAGGTCCGTTGCTGCGTAACGAGAAGCATCGGCAATTGTAGAGTCAGTCGTAAATGCCGGGTCAAGGATGATCATGCCTTTGAACGTTGACTTGCCGACCTGTAGATCGCCAGCGCTCGCGTCATTGCCAATATAGATGGTGCCAGTGCCATCGAGCGTTTCAACCTTGAGCGTGCTCTGACCACCAACAGCTAGCTGAGCTTCGCTACCGTTCAGGGTAATAGACTTCACCGTACTCGTAGAATGAGCCACATCGCCGGAAGAAGCATCGAAGGTGCCGATATTTAGCTTCTTGGTGACGGTCAGACTCGTGTCCTTGGCATCAAGGGCATTCATAGTGACGTCGTAATCAAAGTGATAAGACTCAGTGCTGGCGTCAATGGCAAGCGTCGCGTTGGGAAGAGATACGCCACCTGCATTGGAAGCAGTTTTAAGCGTTTCCAAGAACGTTGTCTTGTAGGTGCCGCGATCAGTGATGCAAATTGCAGAGTTGCCAGCGAAGCTCAGTCCTGTCAGTAGTGTCAGCGACGTGCTTTCCAATGTCGGATTTCCAGTAAAGACAACGGCCAGAGGGGCTGCAAGTGTAGCGTTATCTCCGATGGTAAGAGAGCCGCCATTGATTGACAGGTCATTCGTGGAGAGCTTCAGCGTACCGTCTTGGGTACCGGAGACGGTCATTTGACCGGCAACGTTCACCTTGCCGTTGACGTCGAAGTTGCCCGAACCCGTCAGATCGAGGCGAGTTTGCTCAGCAAGCGTCACATCTCCGTCAACATTCACTGCGGCGTCAGTCAAATTGAAGAGACCGTAGCCCGTTGTAGTGACATTGGTTTCTTTTCCCTTCGACAAATACTTCTTAGTGTCGATGCTGAGGGACTTGAGATTGAGAGTGCTGTTCTGGCCAACCGTAATCTTGACGCCGGGATTACCGTACTCTTTTACGCCATTTACGCCAGTGAATCCGGCTCGGTTGATTACGAGATCCCCCATGGTGAGCGTAGCCTTTTCGCCAAGGCTGAGTTCGGAACTGCCGTAATCGTCATAAGCTTCATTGCCATATTTGTTAATATCTGCCTGGAGCAAAATGCGATCGGAGGCAAATCCCGTTGCCATGGTGACGTTGGCATTGTCAGCCACGGTGATTTTGTCGGAAAACGCTTCAAGCGAACTGTTGATATTAATAGTCTCAGTAAATAGGTTGATCTACATCAAGTCCCTGAATGATTTCAG